>ERZ824473.282-NODE-282-length-97699-cov-16.727694_pt1 | contig 97699 bp, 69 predicted proteins | sample MGYA00519874_ERZ824473 | MGnify/ENA primary metagenome ERZ824473 (study PRJEB31778, sample SAMEA3449151) | human gut metagenome | biome: human gut; feature: human-associated habitat; material: faeces | place: United Kingdom | collected 2010/2012 ...
GTCAAGCGGTTAAGACATCGCCCTTTCACGGCGGAGACATGGGTTCGATTCCCGTAGGGGTCACCAAGAATGCCACTTTAGCTCAGTTGGCCAGAGCACCGCACTTGTAATGCGGGGGTCCTCAGTTCGAATCTGAGAAGTGGCTCCACAATTGTCAGTAGTTTTGCATAAGCTTAATTACTGGCTTTTTTATATTAATTTAATAAGGTGATTTTATGAATAAAATAGTAATAGTAACAGGAGCATCAAGAGGAATAGGAAAAGAAATAGCAAAAGAATTAGCAATAAAAGGTTATACAGTTGTTGCAAATTATAACAAATCTGAAAACCAAATAAAAGAATTACAAAAAGAATTATCAGAAAAAAATGTAAATATAGACATTTTTAAAGCAGACATATCAAAAAGAAGTGAAGCAAAAGAATTAGTAAAATATGTGCTTGAAAAATATAATAAAATTGATATTCTAATAAATAATGCTGGAATATCACAAATAAAAGAATTTACACAAATAACTGATGAAGACTGGAATAATATGATTAATGTAAATTTAAATTCTGTTTTTTATATGACACAAGAAGTTATACCAAATATGATACATAATAAAAAAGGTTGTATAATAAATATGTCATCAATATGGGGGCAAATAGGAGCTTCTTGCGAATCACACTACAGTGTTAGTAAAGCAGGAATTGATGCAATGACAAAATCTTTAGCAAAAGAGTTAGGACCATCAAATATAAGAGTTAATTCAATTGCTCCAGGAATAATTGATACTGAAATGAATAAACATTTAAGTTTAGAAGAGTTAGAATATATAAAAGAAGAAATTCCTCTTCAAAGAATAGGAAAAGTAAATGATATTGAAAAATGTGCAGAATGGCTAATTGAAGATGATTATATAACAGGACAAATTATTTCTATAAATGGAGGATGGTCAATATAAAACAAAAAAGAGTATTGAAAAAATACTCTTTTTATATATATAATTAATTTTCACTTGTTCTTCTTCTATAATTTCCAGAAATTATTTTAGGGAAATATGTAATAATTTTATAAACAGCTAAACGAATTTTTTTGCTCCATAAATAAGATTTTCTTAATTTTCTAGCAGAACCTAAAGAAACTGGTTCATCATCTAATACTAATAATTCTGTTTGTTTTTTCTCTAAATTGAAGATATAATTTTTTGCATCATTATTGTCCCATTCATTATTATTATTTCTAAAACAGAAATTAAATGTTTCTCCTTCGCATAAATGTATTTCAGCTTGAAATCCTAATTCAGTTTTTTCCATTTTCATATCATTTATGTTGTCCCAATTAAGTCCAAATCCATAGTGAATAAAAACTTCTTCAGAATTGTCTTGAAAAAATTTTCCTGTATATGAGATTTTTACATCTGTATTTTCTATTAATTTATCTGTATTAAAAAATATATTTTTTGTTAATTCCATTATAATATCTCCTTATTTATCTTTTGCTCTCAACATTATAATATTAAATTAAATATTGTTCAAGTATTTTTTGAAAATTTTGCAAAATTTTTTTGAAAAATGTAATATTTTAAATATAATATTTTTAATTATAACATATTTTAAATGTTTTTGAATATAAATTTATAAAAACAAAGAGTAAGTTAGAAAAAATATTGTCAAAAAATTAATAATATGGTAGTATAAATATAGATGATAAAAGGAGAAAAAAGTTATGGAAGAAACAAATTTAAAAGAAAAAGAAACTGAAGAAAGTATGAAAAATACAGATGGAGGAAGTCAAAAAATAAAAGTGAAAGAAAACAATAAAAAGAAAAAAATAATAATATTAGTAGTCATAATTTCAATTATACTTGTTGCTATATTAGCTTTGTCTACAGTATTTGCTATTATGAATATTAATAATGATAAAATCGTAAGTGGAGTTAAAATTAAAGGAATAGATGTTTCTGGATTAACAGAAGATGAGGCTAAGAGTAAAATAGAATTAATTTATCAAGAAAAAAATAGCAGGGATATTGAATTAAAATACGAAGATTATGAAGCAAGCATAAATTCTGAATTATTAGAAATAAATTATGAAATAGAAAATGCTGTAAAAGAAGCTATTTCTGTGGGAAAATCAAATAATATATTTGTTAATAATTATAATATTTTATTTGCCCTAATAGGAAAAAAAGATATTAATGTGAATATGTCAATAAATGAAGAAAATGCTAAACAAAAAATAGAAGATATTGGAACAAATCTTCCTGGAGCATTAGAAGAACCAGATTATTATATAGAGGGAAGTAATTTAATAATAACAAAAGGTAAAGAAGGTATAAAAGTTGATACAGAAAATCTTTTACAAAAAATAAAAGATAAATTAGGCAATATAAACGAAACAAACGATATTATAGAAATACCGGTAATAAATGAAAAGCCTCAAGATATCGATATTCAAAAGATCCATGATGAAATATATAAAGAAGTACAAGATGCTTATTATACAAAAGATCCTTTCACAATTCATCCAGAAGTTGAAGGAATAGATTTTAATGTAGAAGATGCTAAAAATATAATTTCAGCAGAAGATAAGGAAGAATACACAATCCCATTAACAATAACAAAGCCAAAAGTTACAACAGCTCAAATTGGTTCAGAGGCTTTCCCTGATGTATTAGCAACTTTTACAACTAGATATGATGCCAGTAATACAGATAGAACTACAAATTTAAGAATAGCTTGTCAAAAGCTTAATGAAAAAGTAGTATTGGCAGGAGATACATTTTCATATAATCAAACTTTAGGAGAGAGAACTGTTGCAGCAGGATACAAAAATGGAAAAATATATGAAAATGGAGAAGTTGTAGATGGAATTGGTGGAGGAATTTGCCAAATATCATCTACATTGTATAATGCAGTTTTAATGGCAAACATGAAAGTAACAGAAAGAAGAAATCATCAATTTGTAACATCATATGTTCCAGCAGGAAGAGATGCAACTGTTGTTTATGGATTAACAGATTTTAAATTTAAAAATACAAGAACATATGCTATAAAAATAAAAGCAGGTGTTTCAAATGGAATTGCAACAATATCAATATATGGTATAAAAGAAGAAAATGAGTATACAACTTCTTTTGAAACAAAAACAATTTCTTCAATACCATTTACTGTAAAATATGTTGATGATGCGACATTAAGTACGGGAACTGAAAAGGTTAAACAAAAAGGTGCAAATGGATTAATATCAGAAACTTATATGATAAAAAGTTTGAATGGAAAAGTGGTTTCAAGAGAATTGCTTTCAAGAGATACATATAGTGCAATGCAAAAAATAATATTAAAAGGAACTAAAGGAGCAGCAAACAATCCTACTACTAATAATTCAAATACAAATAATAACAATAATAATAATAAAAATGATACAACAACAGTTAATACAAAGCCAGCAAGTGATAATAAAACTAATGAAAGTAATGAAATAAAGAATGAAACATCAAAACCAACTAATACTACAAATAAACAAAAAGAAAGTAATGTAGTTGGAAATAAAACTAATTAAAATAAAAAAGATTATCAATAGATAATCTTTTTTATTTTAATCTAACATATCTTTCTTTTTTAACCACCATGTAACCACTAAAGTCAAAATAGCTGATATTGCAATCATAATAATAAATCCTAATTTACTATCTTGAAATGGTAAATTAACATTCATTCCCCAAAAACTAGATATCATTGTTGGAATTGCTAAAACAATTGTAATAGAAGTCAAAAATTTCATAACACCATTCAAATTATTTGAAATAATAGAAGCATAAGCCTCCATAGTTCCATTCAAAATATCACTATATATTTTAGCCATTTCTATAGCTTGTTTGTTTTCAGTAATAGCATCTTCTAGTATATCTTCATCATCTTCATACAATTTAATGATTTTCCCTCTTAAAGTTCTTTCCATAACAAGCTCATTTGATTTTAATGATGTAGTAAAATAAACCAAACTCTTTTCCAAACTTAATAATTTTAATAATTCTTTATTTTTCATTGAATTTTTTAAAATATATTCTGCAATTTCAGTTTCTTTATTTATTAACTTTAAATAACTTAAATAATAAGATGAATTTAAATATAATATTTGGAATATTAATTTTGATTTTTTATATGTTTGAAAATCTTTAATTTTTCTTTTTTCAAAATCTTCTATTACTTTATTTTTTCTTAGGGATACTGTAATGAAAAAGTCATCTCTAACAACAATCATTCCTAATGGCATTGTAGTATATACATCATTTTCTTCATTTTTTTCCACTATAGGAACATCAACTACAAATAAAGTTGTACCATCATCTTCTTCTCTATCAATTCTGGCTTTTTCTTCAAAGTCTAAAGCATCTCTAATGAAATCTTCTTGAATATTTGTACTTTCACATACTTTTTTTATTTCTTGTTCCGATGGGTTTACTAAATTAATCCAACTACCTTTTTTAAATTCTTTTATTTCTTCTAATTTATTTGTTTCTATATCTGTATTATATATTTTTAGCATTTTTCCCACCTCTTTTTTATTATTCTATTTATTTTAACCTTTTATTTGATGCTTGTCAATGAAATTTAACTAATTTACATAATTTTGTTTGTGCTTAATTTGTTAAAAAACTATTGACATCACTATTAAAAAATAATATAATTAGAAAGTAGTTTTGCACCATTAGCTCAGCTGGTAGAGCAGCAGACTCTTAATCTGAAGGTCCTCGGTTCGAAACCGAGATGGTGCACCAAAATTAAAAAACTAGCAGTTACTTGCTAGTTTTTTAATTTAGTTCATCACCTAAAATGCTTTTAATTTTTTCTAATTGTTTTTTTAGATTATTGTAAACAGTAGAATTAATTGAAGTGGTTTTTCCTTCTTCATAATCTTTTATAGTTTTTTCTATATCAAGTATTTTAAATTTATGTGTAGATACATTTGTGTTTTTATACATATAAATTGGAACGTAATTAACTTTATCTATAGAAATTTTACCATTAGAATTCTTAGTAATTGTTAAATTTAAAATTGCTGAATCCCTAGTAATTTCATCTCTTTGGTCAGCAGTAAAGTTGCCTAAAGCATAAACGACAAAAACATCTTTAGTAGTACCATCTTGTAAAGTAATTGTTTTCTTTTCCATTGGCTCCAATACATGAGGATGATTTCCAAGAATTACATCAACACCATTTTCAAAAAGAAAATTGGCTAAATCTTTTTGCTCAGAATTAGCAGTTGTTCTATATTCTGTACCCCAATGCATACAAGCAACTATCATATCAACATTTTGTTCTTTAGCTTGATTAATTTGTTTTTTTATAAAGTCTTTATCAATAAGATTTACACAAAAATCTTTGCCAGATGGAAGTGGAATTCCATTTGTACCATATGTATAATTTATAAAGGCAATTTTAACACCTTTAACATCTTTAATTAATATTTTTTCTTGATCTTCAGCAGTTTTATAAGTTCCTAAATGAGAAAGTCCAATATTATCAAAAACATCAATTGTTCTGCATAAACCAATGTAGCCGTAATCTAAAGCATGATTTCCAGCAAGAGAAACAACGTCAACACCAATATCTTTGAGTGCTGTTGCCAAACTATCTGGAGTATTAAATGTTGGGTAATTACTGTATCCCTTTTCTTTTCCTGCAAATGTAGTTTCAAGGCTTCCAATAGTTATATCAGATGATAAAGTATAATTTTTTATATCTTCATAAACATAAGAAAAATCATATTCATCTGTTTTAGAATTATAGGCATCCCAATATTGGGTATTATGACATAAAGTATCTCCTAATGAGGTAAGAGTAAAAGTTATTGGTTCTGCTGTATCTTGTTTTGTATTGTTATTTGATAAAGTAGTTTCAGTAGAGTTATTTTCAGTATTTGTATTTGCATTTTTATTATATTTATTAAAAATAAATATAATAAAAATCAATAAAATAATAAATAAAATTAATAATAATTTTTTATTTCCTTTTTTAGTATGTTTCATATATATTAATCCCCTTTTTTATAATTTATAATATAAAATTATCATAAAAAAGAATAATTTTCAATAATAATACATATAATAATATCGGAAATTTAAGTAAAATTGGAGGGAAATATGAAGGTAATAGATAAAATTGCATTAGTACTTATTATAATAGGTGCAATCAACTGGGGATTAATAGGATTTTTTAAATTTAATTTAGTTGATACTATTTTTGGGAGTATGACAGTTTTAACAAGAATAATTTATGCATTAGTTGGTATTTCTGGATTATGGGGAATCAAATTATTATTTGATGACAAAAACTAGACAAATTAATAGAAGTATGATATAATTAACATAACAACTGCAAAAAACAAGATATAAAAAATTATATAACATCATAGGAGGTTCATTATGAAGAAGTTAATTTTTTTTGGAACATTAGTTATAGCAATGGTTGTGGTATTAGCTGGATGTGGAAAAAAGGCTGATAGCAAGCGGGTTGATGATGTAGAAAAATCTATATCAGAACTAAAAGAGGAAATGGAAAGTGTAAAGTATGTTTCTTCAGCAATTGCAGATTTGGAAGTTAATATGAAAGACTTAAATGAAATATTAAGTGTCACAGCAACAACTGCAACAGAAGCTGAAACTAAGAAAGAAGAAACAACAAAAGAGACAACTGCAGTAAAACAGGAAGATTCATATGAGCAATATGTAAATGTGAAATTTCCAAAAACTGAAGGAAAAACTTACTCTGTCAGGAGTGATAACAAAGTGAAGTTCTATAAGGACATATACTGTACGCAAGAAATAACAGACATTCCTGATTTTCTTAGTTCGAATGCGGACAGTGGAACTGCACCGAATGGACTTAGCATTTATGCGTTTAGAACAGTGAATGATGAAATCATTTACAGTACACAAAGACCTATTATAGTAGAAAAAGAAAAATAAAATCTTGTTTCTCAGATGTGGCATTGTCACATCTGAGTTTTTTTGTGTAAAAATTTGAAATTATTTCCAAAAGATGTTATACTATAACAGATATAAAAAGAGAAAACAAATTTAGGAGGAATAAAATGTTAAGTGCAAATGGAGTAACCGTAAGATTTGGTAAAAGAGTTCTATTTGAAGATGTAAATATAAAATTTGGAAAAGGAAATTGCTATGGTATTATAGGAGCAAATGGTGCTGGAAAATCAACATTTCTAAAAGTATTATCAGGGGAAATAGAACCTAGCAAAGGTGATGTAAGCTTAGAAAAAGGAGAAAGACTATCAGTTTTAAAACAAGATCACTTTGCATATGAAGAAAACACTGTTATAGATACAGTAATGATGGGAAATAAAGAATTATATGACATAATGAAACAAAAAGAAGAAATTTATGCAAAACCAGATTTTTCAGAAGAAGATGGAATGAAAGCTGCAAAACTAGAAGAAAGATTTGCGGAATTAGATGGTTGGAATGCAGAGTCTGATGCAGCAATGCTTTTAAATGATTTAGGAATAGTTCCAGAAAATCATTATAAATGTATGAAGGAAATAGAAGCAAGAGAAAAAGTAAAAGTATTATTAGCTCAAAGTTTGTTTGGAAATCCAGATGTTTTATTATTAGATGAGCCCACAAACGACTTAGATTTAAAAAGCATAAATTGGTTACAAGAATTTTTAATAAATTTTGAAAATACAGTTATTGTAGTATCACACGATAGATATTTCTTAAATAAAGTTTGTACACATATTGCAGATGTTGATTTTGGAAAAATTAAAGTTTATCCAGGAAACTACGATTTCTGGTATGAATCAAGTCAATTAGCTTTAAAACAAATGAGAGAACAAAATAAAAAGAAAGAAGAAAAAATCAAAGAATTACAAGACTTTATTGCAAGGTTTAGTGCTAATGCTTCTAAATCTAAACAAGCTACATCAAGAAAGAAAACACTTGAAAAAATTGAATTAGATGAAATAAAACCATCAAATAGAAAATACCCATATGTAGACTTTAAACCAGATAGAGAGCCAGGAAAAGAAATATTACAAGTAAAAAATATTTCAAAAACATATGAGGGTGTAAAAGTATTAGACAATGTATCATTTACTGTAAAACAAGATGATAAAATTGCATTTTTAGCAGATAATGAAATTGCAAAAACTATTTTATTCCAAATAATTGCTGGTGAATTAGAACCAGATGAGGGAGAATTAGTATGGGGAACAACAATAACAAAATCTTATTTCCCTAAAGACAATAATTATTTATTTGAAACAGATGAAAATATAACAGAATGGCTTAGAAAATATTCAAAAGACCCAGATGAAACATATGTAAGAGGATTTTTAGGAAGAATGTTATTCTCCGGAGATGAAGCTTTAAAACAAGTAAAAGTTTTATCAGGAGGAGAAAAAGTTAGATGTGTTCTTTCAAAAATGATGCTCTCAGGAGCAAATTTCTTAATTTTTGATGAACCTACAAACCATTTAGATATGGAAAGTATTACTTCAGTAAACGAAGGAATGAAAAAATTTATAGGAAATATTTTATTTACATCACATGACCACGAATTAACTCAAACTGTTGCAAATAGAATTATTGATATTAAAGCAGATGGAAATGTAATTGATAGAGAAGTTACATATAATGAATATTTAGGAATTGAATAAAAAAAATAGAGAAGTAAAATTCTCTATTTTTTTTATAATTAATCTTATTTAATTGTTTTGTCATCATCTTTTGATGGTTCTTCAACTATAGCTTCAACTTTTTGAGTGTTTCCACTAACATATTTGTAGAAAGTTATAACAGCAAATTGCATATATGGAGCAAGCCATAATATACCAATTCCAAATGTAAATGCTGATAAAATTGCCCATCCAATAAATGAAAGTTGTAAGTAGAATAATTTAGCACGATTACCTTGCATTAATTCTTCACTTTTTAAAACAGCATCTTTTGCAGACATATCAGGATTTTCTACTGCTACTAAATAAGCTAATTGGTAGTAGAAAGATTTTGTTATAGCCCAAATCATAGATGCTATTAGAAGAATAAATCCAACAACTGTTAAAAGTGTAAAACCTGCTGATGCACTAGATGATGAAAACATTGTTGATGTAACTGCTCCAGCTGTTCCTACAATAAGAATTATATAGGAAACTACAACTAAAATTATAGGTACTATCATTTTAAAAACTGTTTGTAATGTTATTCCCCAAGATTTTTTAAAATTGCTAAAACCTAATTCTAAAAAGTCAAAAGATTTTACTTCTTCATCATTATAAACTTTAAAAAGTGTAATAATAAGACCGAATCCTAAAGGTATTTCAATTACAGCATTAATAATTGAAAATAATCCTTTTGTAGAATCTGGGAAAAATCCTTCTACAAAATTAATTACGAAAAATACTGCGAAATATGCTAAAATAATTAAAGCTGTTTTTCCCCACTTTCCAGCTAATTTTCTACGAGCTTCTGTTCTGAAATCTGATGAAATCATTTCAATTCCCCCTTTTATTTTATTTGATTTTATGATATATTAAACAATATAAAAAGTCAATAAAGAAACAGAAAAAACGACAAAAATCGAAAATTATATTGACTTATTATAATAGTAATTTGTTATAATAAATATATTCGTAACAATATAAAAAATTCAAAAAAGGAAGGAAATTAATATGGACAAAATTGTAAAAACAATAGCTGAAGAGTTAGGCATCAAACCATCACAAGTAGAAAATACTATTAAATTGATTGATGAAGGAAATACTATACCATTTATAGCACGTTATAGAAAAGAAGTAACAGGTGGTTTAAGTGATGAGATTTTAAGAAATTTAGGGGAAAGATTAACTTATTTAAGAAATTTAGAAACTAGAAAAGAGGAAATTGTAAAATCTATTGAGGAACAAGGAAAGTTAACTGATGAAATATTACAAGCTGTAGCAATAGCTAAAACTTTGGCAGAAGTAGAAGATATTTATAGACCTTATAAACAAAAAAAGAAAACAAGAGCAACAGTAGCAAAAGCAAAAGGATTAGAACCATTAGCTGAAATTATTTTAGAACAAAAAGAGAAAAAAGATATAAATGAAATTGCAAAAGAATTTGTAAATATTGAAAAATTAAGTGAAGAAGATAAGAAAAATAAAGACAAAGTTGTTGCAAATGAAGAAGAAGCAATTCAAGGCGCATTAGATATTATTGCAGAAAATATATCTGATAATGCAAAATATAGAAAAGAAATAAAAAGAATTTGCTATAGAGAAGCATTGATAGTAACAAAAGCTAGCAAAGAAGAGCAATCTAATTATGAAATGTATTATGATTATCAAGAGGCTTTAAAATTTATTCCAAGCCACAGAATATTAGCAATCAATAGGGGAGAAAAAGAGGAATTTTTAAAAGTAAAAATAGAAAAGCCAGAAGATAAAATATTATTATATATGGAAAAAGATATAATAAAAGGTGAAACACAATTTACACAAATGTTAAAAGACACAATATTAGATGCTTTTAAAAGATTAATAGAACCATCTATAGACAGAGAAATTCGTTCAGACTTAACAGAAAAGGCAGAAGAAAAAGCAATAAAAGTTTTTGGAAAAAATGCAAAACAATTACTTTTAGGAGCTCCTATTAAAGGAAAAACAGTTATGGGATTTGACCCAGCATATAGAACTGGATGTAAAATTGCTGTTATTGATGAAACTGGAAAAGTACTAGATTATACAACAGTATATCCAACAGAACCACAAAATGATGTAGTTGGAGCGAAAAAAGAATTATTAAAATTAATAGAGAAAGATAAAGTTGACATGATTGCAATAGGAAATGGTACTGCATCAAGAGAATCAGAAATGTTTGTAGCAGATATGATAAAAGATACAGCAAGACCAGTTCATTATGTAATAGTAAGTGAAGCAGGAGCATCTGTTTATTCAGCATCAAAATTAGCAACAGAAGAATACCCAGATATAAATGTTTCTATAAGAGGAGCAATTTCAATAGCTAGAAGATTACAAGATCCACTTGCAGAACTTGTAAAGATAGATCCAAAAGCAATAGGTGTAGGACAATACCAACACGATGTTAATCAAAAGAATTTAGCAGAGAGTTTAACAGGTGTTGTAGAAGACAGTGTTAATAAAGTTGGAGTTGATGTTAATACTGCAACACCATCACTTTTAGCATATGTTTCTGGAATTAATAATACAATTGCAAAAAATATTGTAAAATATAGAGATGAAAATGGAAAATTAAAAGAAAGAAAAGAACTTTTAAAAGTTCCTAAGCTAGGTAAAGTTGCATTTGAGCAATGTGCAGGTTTCTTAAGAATAATTGATGGGAAAAATCCATTAGAAATTACTGCGGTTCACCCAGAAAGTTATGAAGCAACAGAAAAATTATTAAAAAATTTAGGATTTGACAAAGAAGATTTAAGGGATAGAATAAAAACAGATGAGTTGAGACAAAAATTAAAGACAGTAGATGTTACAAAAATGGCTAAAGAATTAGAAATAGGGGAGATGACATTAAAAGATATTATAGAAGAATTAAGTAAGCCAGGAAGAGATCCTCGTGAAGATATGCCTAAGCCAATACTACGTCAAGATGTATTAAAGTTAGAAGATTTACAAGAAGGAATGATATTAACAGGAACAGTTAGAAATGTTATAGATTTTGGAGCATTTGTTGATATTGGTGTTAAATATGATGGTTTAGTACATATATCAGAAATGAGTGATAAATTTATAAAAAATCCATCAGATTTAGTTTCTGTAGGAGATATTGTAAAGGTAAAAGTTATTAAAATTGATAGAGAAAGAAAAAAAGTTGGATTATCAATGAAGGTATAAAAAGTGAAACAAGGATGACTTATAAAAAAGGTCATCCTTATTTTTAACTTTTATATTTTTCTTGAATTTCTTTAATTTCATCATAATGATTTTTTAATATATCTAAAAATACATCATCTAATGCTGGATCAAATTGAGTACCTTTGCATCTTTCGAATTCAGCTATTACAACATCTAAAGGCAAAGCATCTCTATAAGTTCTTTTTGAAGTCATTGCATCAAAAGTATCAGCAATTGCTGCAATTCTTGCAAAATAAGGTATTTCTTCACCTTTTAATCTTCCTGGGTAGCCATTGCCATCATATTTTTCATGATGATGTTTAACTATTGGAATAATATCTTGGAAAATTGTTGCAGTTGAAAGTATATGTGCACCAATAGATGGATGATTCTTAATTTCAGAATATTCATCATCAGTTAATTTTGATTCTTTTCTAAGAATTGCATCAGGTACACCGATTTTTCCGATATCATGGAATAATCCACCGATTTGAAGTGTTTTTAAATCAGCATCAGATAATCCTAAATGTTTTCCAATTAAAACAGAATATTCTGCAACTCTGTCTGAATGACCTCTTGTATAAGGGTCTTTTGCTTCAACTGTATATCTTAAAGTTTGAATACTTTCAAGATATGCTTGTTCTAATTTCTCATATGTTTCTGACAATTGAGAATTTATATTTTTTATTTCATTCATTTGAGCAATTGATTTTATACCAGATTCTATTAATAATAACAATTGATCAAATTTATCACTTTTTTCACAATAACCCTGAATATCTAATCTTCTTATAGTTTCCAATGGTGGAGCTAAGTCCTTATGACCAGTAAGTAACAAAATATAGAGCTCTTTATTAAATTTTCTTATTTCTTCTACGACTTGATCTCCATGAAGAGGAGTCATAATAAAGTCCAAGATTAACATGTCAAAATGTTCTGTTTTGACTTTTTCGATAGCCTCTAATGGGTCTGTAACACCTGTAAAATTATAACCAGACCTCTTTAAAAAGATTGATAAAGAATCTATAATTCCTTCTTCATCATCAACAGCAAGTATTTTATATTGCGCATTCGCTTTTTCTTCTTCTGTTTGTAAATTTTGTAATCCTTTTCTCATTTAATCACCTCTGTGGTTACTATAATATATTTAATTGTGAAATCATTATATTAATAAATTTAATAAAAATCAAGTGTTTTAAATAAAATAAACAACAAAATATTATTAATTTTGTTGTTTATAAAATACCTTATAATGGTAATGTTATATTAAAAGTTGTACCTTTATTTGCTTCTGATTCAAATGTGATATCTCCGTTAAAATGAGCTTTTATTGTTGAATATGACATATATAATCCTAAACCAGTACCGTTTTTTCCTTTTGTTGTAATCATTTCTTTAAATAACTTATTCTTAACCTTTTCTGGTAATCCAGAGCCATAGTCTTTAACTGAAATAATTAGATTATTATTTTGTTTTTCTAATATTAAATCTATATTTTCTCCTTCTTTACCATTATATGCTTGGATTGCATTTGAAATCATATTATTAATAACTTGTACTAAGCTATTGACGTCTCCATGAATAGTTGTTTTGCTATCTACATTCATATGAATATTTAAATATACAACTGCACTTTTTAATTCGTGCTTCATTAAAATATTAACTCTTTTTACAAGTTCATCCAAATCAAATGATACATTTTCTGTTTCTGATAGTGTAACAGCTTGTCCTTTTACCGCTGTTATGATATCAGACATATATTCAGTGTATTCTTTTATTTTTTCAATCCATGAGAACATATCTTTTGCTATGTCATGGTGGTCTTGGCTATTTACTTCTGGGTCATCTATTGATGAATCATATTCTTTTACCAAGTCTGTTAATCCTTCAGCTGCACCTGATATTGACATTATTGGTGTTTTTAGGTTGTGTGCTATTCCTCCAATTAGTTGTCCTAATGATGATAGTCTTTCACTTTCCATTAGGGTTTCTTGGGCATCTTTTATTTTTTGCATATCTTCTATATGTTGTGTTATGTCTTTAAATAGTATTAGTGTTCCTAAAGATGCGCCTTCTGATAATATTGAGTTTATTTCTATGTGAAAGTGTTTTTTTATTTTTTTTATGTATAAGTCAAATGATACAGTTTTTTCTGAGTTTTTGACTTTTGGTAATGCTTTTTTTATTTCTTTTAAGTTTAAATATAGGTCGTGTTCTTTTAGGAAGTCTTCAAAGTTTTGCCCTCTTAAGTCTTTTGATGTCTTGATGTGAAATGATGTTAAGAAGGTTTGGTTAAAGTCTGTTATGGTTCCTTCATCATTTAGTACTACATAGCTATCTGAAATTCTGTCTACTATTTTTTGGATTGCTATTGGAGCAATACTTAAAAAATTAAATTTTAATATAGAAATAGCAAAAAATAATATTCCTACTGTAAAAGATATTGGAGTAACAAATACTGTTATATCAATTATTCCAAAATAACCAAGCAAATTAACTAATAATGGAATAGATATTCCAATAAGAATTAAAAGAGATTGCTTGGAAAAGAATCCAGAATTCTTTTTGGATGCATTAAGAATAATCGCCATACTTATAAATAATAGACCATATGTATAAATAGTATGAACAGTAAAGTATATTCCATATGTTTGCTCACTTAAATTTAATGAGTAGTTTTTATAAAATAAATGATGGTAATTATTTGTCCAAACCATAATTAAAGTTAAAATAGGAATAATAAATAATAATAAATAGGATTTTTTAAAGTATATTTTTGTTTTTGTAAAAATAAGAGCTGTAAAAAAAAGACAAACTGGTAAAAAGCAAGTTCCTATATATATGAAATTTTCAAATGGACTTGGGTCCATTTGAAAATATTTATAACATACATTTTGCACAAGTACACCTATATCTAAAATTAATGCACAAAATAATACAGAAGAAAATGAAATTTGTAATTGTGTTAATGGTTTTTTTCTAAGTATAAAATTAAGTATAAATATTAATAAAAATGTAGATATTAATAATAATATAAATGATAAGTTAATTGTTTGCATAATTATAACCTCCATATAATTTATTTAATAAAACCGATTTTTCTAAAATAATTCATATATTTAATAATATAGTCTTTATCAATATCTTTCCAGTAAAAACCGAGTTTATTTAAATATTTTTCTGAAAAATCAAAATTGATTCTTATATTTGAAGTATATATTAAATTCATATTAGAATCAATATCGTGAATTATTCCAGATAAAGTGTCTTTTTTTGAATCATCATTTAAAATTCCATTTAAAATTTTAGACATTAATTCATCAGTTACAGCTGTTAATGTTATATTCATATTTTTTAAGCATTTTATTAAAAGTTTTATAGGCATTAATTTTGAATTATAAATATGAAAAACATTACAGAAACTGTTATATTCTAATATTTTTATTACAGCATCAGCACATAAGTCAACAGGACTTAATTCTAATGAGTGTGGTAATAAATAATCAGGAAAAGCTCCAATTTCAATAAATGATTTTAATCTTTTAGCAAATGCATTTTCTTCAACATTTTGTTGAAATAAGCCATCTGAATAACGGTTAGTTATATTTCCCATTCTTAAAATTTGAGCATCTAAACCATCATATATTGCTTCTAAGACTATTAATTCTGCTTTGTATTTACTAACAGTATAAACACCAGATATATTTTGATTAATATATAAAGATGTTTCTTTAAATATTTTTTTATTATTGATATTTTCAGGAGTTTCTATTATTGTTTCATCTTTTTCACCATTTCCAGAGACACTAATTGTTGATATATGTATTAATCTTTTTGATTCTAATTTACAAAAATCTACAACATTTTGTGTTCCAATAACATTTATAGAGTTAAATAATTCAGCATTTCCAAAATGTTTTACAAGTGCTCCAGCATTAATAACTGTTGAAATAGATGATTTAAGAAGATTATAATCATTAGTATTTAAATCTAAATTTTTTTGAGTTATATCTCCCTCAATAACTTTAATTCTGTTTTTATAGGTATTCCAATAATTTTCTCCAAAGTAGAAAATTATTTTTTTAAATAATCTATTTAAAGGATCTATATTATCTTTTCTTCTAACTAAACAATATGCTATACCAGATTCATTTTTTAGGAAAGAATCTAATATATGAATTCCAAGATATCCAGTAGAACCAATTAATAAAATATTTTTTACATCATATTTACTTATAGTTGATATATTTTCTAATTTATTTCTTTCTAACACAGAGTTAATCTTTGAATAGTCATAATTTGCCATAAAAGAATTATCAATAACTGTTTCAGTATGTTTTAGTGAAGATAATTCTTTAATTGTAGGATGTGCAAAAATATCAGAGTATTCAAAATTAAAATTATATTTTAAGGCTTCAATTTGCATTTTTATTGCTGAAATAGAATCTCCGCCTATATCAAAGAAATCATCTGTTAAAGAAATATTATCTAATTTTAGTATGTTCTTCCAAATTTGTAATAACTTCATTTCATCTGATGAAAAATTATCAGGATTTTCTTCCTTAAAGTTATTATCTTTTAAAGTTGGTATTGGTAATGCTTTTCTATCAATTTTTCTATTTATTGTATATGGCATTTTATCTAAATGTACTATGTAGCTAGGAACCATATAATGAGGTAAAAATTTTTTTAGATAATTTTTTACATCTAGTTCATTTACATCAATAGATCCATCTGTCACATAATAACCACATAGGAATTCGTTGTTATCTATAGAAAATTTATTAACTACAGATGCAGATACTCCAGGAACTTGTTCGATTTTATTTTCTATTTCGCCTAATTCTATTCTTAAACCACGTAATTTTATTTGATGGTCAACTCTGCCTAAACATTGAACTTTTCCATCAAAGGTCCATCTACCAATATCTCCTGATTTATACATTTTTCCACTTCCAAATTTATTTGGAAGAAATCTTTGTTGAGTAAGTTCTGGATTACCTAAATATCCCATTCCAACTTGTATACCAGATATATAAATTTCGCCAACAACCCCAATTGGAAGAGGCTCTAAATTATTATCAAGAATATGAATTTGGGTATTCATAATAGGGGGACCTGTTGTAATTTCAGTTTCACCATTTAAATTTTGAACGTTTGATAATACAGTGATTTCACTAGGCCCGTATATATTAAATACAGTTATGTCATCTGCTAAGGCTTTTAAATCTTTAACAAATTTTTCAGGTAAAGGTTCTCCTCCGAATACCATATTTTTAACTAAATATAAAGATGAATCTGGTTCTCTATTATCATATAAAATTTTCATAAGACTTGGTGTTACAGTCATAACATCAGTATTGTATTTTTTTATAAGCTTATCAAGTAATTTTGGATTTCTATGTTCAGCATTATTAGCCATAACTATTCTTTGACCATGTGTTAAAGAAACTATTATTTCATATACGAATATGTCAAATGGTGTTGATGTAACAGAAAGAAGTGTATGGACTTTTCCATCATGAAGATAGTCTAAGGCTTTAGTCATTGCTTTTGCCATATTTGTAAGTCCAACTTGATTTAGCATTACACCTTTTGGTATACCAGTAGACCCAGATGTGTAAATGATATAAGATAAATCTTGCATATTTATATTAATTTTAGGTCTATCAAAATTATCATCATATATAGGATTATCTTGTAAATCTATTTCAACACAATTAGGAATTTCTTTTACTTTATCTTTTAGTGATTTTTGAGTAAGTACATATTGAGTTTTACTACTTTCAATATAATATTTAGTTCTATCAATCGGATAAGTAGGGTCAATATTTAAAAATGCACCACCAGCTTTAAGAATTGCAACCATTGCTACAATTGTTTCAAAAGAGCGGTTTGTCATTATACATATAATATCGTTTGCTTTAATACCATTATTAACCAGATAATTAGCTAAACTATTAGATTTTTTATCAAGTTCTAAGTATGTCATAAATTTGTCTTCACAAATTATCGCAATATTATCAGGATGAAGTTTTGCTTGGCGTTCAATTAAATCTGCAACAGTATCGTTATTAATTTCTCCATCAGTTTTGTTGAAATCTGATAGTAATTTTTTTTCTTTTTCTGTTATCATATTAACTTTAGAAATTAATATATCAGGCATATTTGATATTTGTTTTAAAATTGATATGTAATGTTCTAAAATATTAGTAACAGTGATTTTTTTAAATAAATCAGTATTATATTCCAAATTTAAAGTATTACTTTTTGGAATAAATTCCAAAGATAGATTATATTTTGATGTTTTAGTATTTGAATATATTACATCTAAAGAATTATTTCCTATTTTTGGAGTATCTTCAAATTCATTTTGATATGTAAACATTACATCAAATAAAGATGTATTAGCATTTAATTTTAATGCTTTTACTAAAATGTCATATGGATAAGGTTGATTATCCATAGCTTTTAAAACAGTATCTTTAACTATATTCATAAAATCAATAAATTTAATATCATTATCTATATTTGTTAGTAAAGGAATATTATTAACAAACATACCAATAGTATTACTTATTGAGGAGTCAAATCTTCCTGAAATAGGACTTCCAACTATTATTTGATTTTGACCTGTATATCTATAAAGCAATACATAAAACGCACTTAAAAATAATGTATATGTGGATACTGAATTTTCCTTTGCAATATTTTCTAGAGATTCAAATAATTCTTTTGAAATTTTTGCATTTAAAGTGTCACCGTTATAGTTTTTTTGTTGAGATACTGGAAAATCATAAGGTAAATTAATTACGGGAATATCTACATCTTTAAAAGTATTTAACCAATTATTTTCGATATTTTCAAATCTTTTACTTTTATTAAATTCACATTCAAATAAAGTATAATCTGTATATTCTATTTTTTCATCTTCAATTGACTCATCATTATATAGTTTACAAAATTCAGATACTAAAATGTTTAAAGATAATCCATCTAAGATTATATGATGTGAATCAATTAATAATAATGTTTGTTTATTGTTTATATAATGTATTTCAACTCTAAGTAAAGGAGCTGTTTCAAACTCGAATTTTTTAGGAAAAGAGTTGATTAAAGTTTCTATATTTATATCTCCATCTATAAAAGTTTTTATTTGTAAATTTAAAGAATCCAATACAAACTGAGCTGGTTCATCATTTACAATTTTAAAATATGTTCTAAATGCACTATGTTTTTTAATTAAAATATTAAAGATTTGTTTGATTTTTTCTTCATTTAATAATGATTTTATTAACAAGCCACCAGAAATATTATATAATAGAGGATTTACAGAACTTTTACTTGCGTAGTAAATTCTTTTTTGGGCATTAGATAATGGATAATAATCTTTTTTTGGTTTTTTTGTTATTTTTACTGAATTTTTTATAGAAGAATCTATAATTTTACCCAATTCTCTAATTGTTGTATTTGAATATATTACGGATATATTCAAATCAACATTAAATATATCTTTTATATCAGAAAGTAATTTTATTGCCAGCAAAGAGTCACCACCTAGTTCAAAGAAACTGAAATTGGTACCTATTTCTTCTATTTTAAAAATATTTTTCCATATTTTTAAGAGCTCTTTTTCTGTACTTGTTTTAGCTAATTCTATTTTTTGTGTAGACATAGAAAAATCTACATCAGGTAATTTTTTTCTATCAATTTTTCCATTTATTGTTAATGGAAGAGAATTTAATTCAACTAATTTTGCAGGTATCATATAATCTGGTAATGATTTTTTTAAATAGTTAATTAAATCTTCGTTATTTAAATTTTTGTTTGTACTAGTGTAATAACATACAATATATTTTTTACCTAAATGTTCTTTTATTGTAGTTGCTGCTGTTTTTATATAAGGATATTTTAATAAAACATTTGTTATTCCATCAGGTTCTATTCTAAAACCATTAATTTTTACTTGAAAATCAGAACGACCTATGTAATGAATAAGCCCTAAATGATCAATATAACCTAAATCACCAGTTAAATACATTATATTCTTTTCAAAGTATTTATCATTTAAAAATTTTTCGTTAGTTAAATTTTCATTTTTCCAGTACCCATTTCCAACACAATCTCCAGAAATTACGATTTGTCCTATCGAATTTTTAGGTAAAAGATTATTAGTATAATCTAAAATATAAATTCTTGAATTTGAAATAGCTTTCCCAATAGGAACTGTTGAATTTGTATAGTTTTTATCTACTAAAAATGTAGTTGCAACATGAGTCTCTGCAGGTCCATAGTGGTTATATAATTTTATTCCGTTATATAATAATTTTCTAATACCATTTGTTATAACAAGTGCCTCACCAGCTGTAATTATTACTTTTACTGATTTTAAGATTAACTCAATATTAGAATTACTTTCTGCCAAAAGTCTTAGATAAGCAGGCGGTATAAAAAGAATACTTATTTTTTTATCAGCTATATATTTTGTTAATTCATTCATGTTTTTTCGGGTTGAATCACTAATTAAAACTAAAGTGCCACCACTTAACAATGATGTGAATATTTCTTGGTAGCTAACGTCAAAACTCATAGTAGCAAATTGTAATATTTTTTTATTTTGTATATTTTCGAAAGTATTACTATTATAAAGTTCATCAAAAATAAGATTTATCATATTTTTATGGTTTAGTCCAATTCCTTTAGGTTTGCCTGTTGAACCTGAAGTAAAAACTATATATAAATTATTTTCTTTGTTATAATTAAATGTTTTTATTATATCTGTACTATAGTTATCAATTAAATCAGAATTTATATTTATCAAAGAGATTTTATCAAAAGAAATTTTATTAAATTTTTTAGTACAAATGATATAATCTAATTCTGATGTTTCTATCATATATTTAATTCTTTCAATTGGATATTCAGGATCAATAGGTATAAATGTACAATTAATTTTTAGAATTGCTAATATAGATATAATTGTATCTATTTCTCTAAAAGTAAATACACCAATATTAGAATTTTCTGATAAATTATAGTTGTTTAAAAGGTAATTTGCAGTTTTATTTACTTTTTGCAATAAGTCTTTAAATGTTATTGATTCCGTATCTGTTTCAATTGCTATACTATTAGGATTTTTATTAGCGACATCCTCTATTAAAGATATAATAGAATTTGGAATATTGTATTCTAGTTTTTTATTGTATTCATATAATAAAGTTTGTTTATCTTCATTTGTAACAATTTCAATATTATTTAACAATGAGTTATCATTGCTTAAAATTTGGTTAATTATATATAATATACGATTATGAATATCATCAATTTCTTTAGAGGTATATAATGCAGATTTATAATCATAAAATATATTTAATTCACCAGTGCTGTTTATGTCTAAAATATGAATTTGTAAATCATCAGCACAATTACCATTAAAAGCCCAATTTGTAGTATAATTTAATTCACATTCAGTAACAGCTTTTGTTATTTGGTAAGAAATTAAAATATTATATAAATTAGGTAAGTTTGGTTGTTTATTACGTAAATCTTTTAAAATTAATTCATATGGATATTTTTGATGTCTAAGCATAGACATATTGTTAGTAGCTATATCTTTTGTTAATTCGGTGAAAGAATCAACATTTTCTAAATTTATACGTAATGGAACTGTACTAACAAACATACCAGTAGTATTTTTTTCTATAAAATTAGTTCTATTTAATATAGGGGTTCCTAACACAAAATTTTTTAAACCGGTAGTCCTACTAATATATAATGAATATATTGCGGTCATAAAATTAAAAACAGAAATTTTATTTTGTTTACAAAAAGCATTTATTGAATTCATTGTTTCGTTATTAATTTTATAAGTATTTCTTTTGGCTAAACATTCTATGTCATCACACAAATTTTTATTTTCAGAAGGAATACGGGCAACTTCTGGAACTGATGAGAAAACAGATTGCCAATATTCTTTATCTTTTTCAAATTTTGTACTATTAAGATAATTTTTTTCATTATTGTAAAATTCAAAATAATCTGAATAATCTGAATTTGATGAAGTATCATTATTAATTAAAGCTAGATAAGCATTAATTATTTTTTTGCAAGTTAAGCCTAATGTCCATGAATCAGCTAAAAGATGATGAATATTTAATATAAATCCACCATGAGAGTTAGGCAATCTAAAGATTTTAAATTCAAATAAATAACTATCTTGAATATTGAATACTTTTTTCATAAGTGAATTTTCAATATCTTTTACTTCATCTATATTTTTTATATCAATAATTTCTATTTTAAAATATTTATATTCTGTAATATATTGCATTAAATTTCCATCTTTGTATGAAAAATTAATCAAAAAACTAGAGTTATTTTTAATAACAATATTAATTGCTTTTTCTAATTGATTAAAGTCAATTTTATTATTTATATTAGCAGTTCCACAAATATTATTAACTGTTGATCCAGCATAAAATTGCTCTGTAAGCCATATAGATTTTTGTGGATTTGTTAATTCATAAACGTCCTTATTTTCCATAATTTCACCCTTTTATAAAAAATTTTAATTATACAAAACGATTATATAATTAAAAAATAGAAAAAGCAAGAAAAACGTAATAAAAAGTAGATATTTGACACAAAATATTTTATGAAAATAATAAATGTTTGTTTAAAATAATAAAATACGTCAAAAATAAAAATAAGGTGATAAAAATGTCAAAAAGAAAAAAGAAAAACAAAGCTAAAAAAATAATAAAATCAACACTTATTATAGTAATTACATTTATAATAATAATATTTTTATACAATACATATGCAAATATAGAAATAAATCAAGCAGATTACAAAACAGAAAGAACAATTTCCACAGCAAATGAACAAACTGTGGAAAACGTAATAGAAAACAGCGAAAAAATTTCAACTATGTTAGAAAAAGCAATGGGAAGTGTTGTAGGAATATCAAAATTAAAAAGTAATGGAAACTCAATATTTTCAACTAGCAATGAAGATGCATTAGGAATAGGAACAGGAATTATAGTAACAGAAGATGGCTACATTCTTAGCAATGAACACGTAACAGGGAGTAAGTTTAGTACCTGCTATATAACTTTGGAAAGTGGAAAAAAACAAGAGGGAAAAGTTGTATGGAGTGATTCTGACTTAGATTTATCATTAACAAAAATTGATGCAAAAAATCTTTCGACTATTAACTTAGGAGATTCAAGTAAAATAAAAGTAGGGGAAAGTGTATATGCAATAGGAAATCCTATAGGATTTGAGTTTAGAAGAACAGTTACATCAGGAATTATAAGTGCCAAAAATAGAAGTATAAAATTAGAGGAAAATAATAGTACATCATATATGTCAGATTTAATACAAACAGATGCAACAATTAATCCGGGAAATAGTGGTGGTCCTCTAATAAATCCAAATGGAGAAGTTATAGGAATTAATACAGTAAAGATCTCTTCAGCTGATGGAATTGGTTTTGCTATTCCAATAAATGTTGTTAAAGGTGTGATTGAGAGTTTTAAAAATACAGGGAAATTTGAACAACCAACTTTAGGAATTTATGTGTATGATAAAGATGTTATACCATATTTAGATAATAATATTATTACATTTACAAAAGGAATTTATGTAGCTCAGATTAATAAAAATGGACCGGCATATAATACTGAATTAAAAGAGGGAGATATTATTAATACTGTTGATAATAAAGAAATTAATACTATGAATGATTTGAGGGAGTACGTTTATACAAAAAATGTAGGAGATGTTGTAGAACTTAATATTACTAGAGGAAAAGTTAATAAAGTAATTAAGGTGGTTTTACGGAAAAAGGTAAAATACACCTTACATAATAACATCTAAATCCCTAAAATTATACTTCCTAGAAAAATCCTTAGTTTCATCATTATTCATAAAAACAGAAGAAGTATTTTTCCTCAAAAACTCAATAATATTATAAACATCAATCCAAATCTCATTATTGCCATCAACCTGAGACTCATCAAAAATTAATTGCATACCAAAATGAAGATGAGGAATATTAATATTATTAACATTTTCCTTAGTGCTGTAACCTGTCATACCCAAATAACCAATAACATCACCGGCATTAATTTTAGCACCTTCACATAGACCATTAACAAAAGGATGATTTTTTCTCAAATGAGCATAATAATAATATCTTTTTCCATCAAGACTTCGAATACCCACACGCCAACCGCCATATTGATTCCAACCCAAATGTTCAACAGTACCAGACTCTACAGCAATTATTGGAGTACCAATATTTCCCATTAAATCATTTCCTAGGTGAGTTCTTTTAAAACCATATGACCTAGAAGCTCCAAAATCATCATAATGACTGAAACTATAATTTTTTGCGATAGGTAAGAATGCTTTAATTCCATACTTGTTTTCAAAATGAGTAGTTCCATTTTCATCAGGAACTTCTATTGAATAATTACCAATAAATCCACCTAAAACAGCAGAATAGCTTTCATAATAGTAAGAATAATATTTCATATTTTTTGTTAAATCTTCCATTGTGGAACCACTATCTAATTGATTTATTAATTTGTTTAAATCGTTTTGCTTAAAGTTTTTAAAATTACCACCATTTTTACAAGCCAAATAAGCTAATAATTCAATCCAATTATATTTAATAGTAGACTCTGAATTATGAGATTTTATATCTAATTTAGAAGTTTTATCTAAAGCTTCATAAGTTATTTTAAAATCTACCCATTTTATAAAATTATTATTTTCTGAAACCTTATTTTGTTCATCATTCCAAAAAATATAAGAATTAGATGTAGCAGATTTTGAATTAAAAAAATAATAACTTACAAAAGTTACAGAAATTATTAATAAAAAAGTAATAGAAGTGAGTTTTTTATTTATTTTATAAGATTTAATAATCATCAAAAACACCTCATAAAAATATATTAAATAAAAATAATTTTATGATTTTAATTGATGGATTTACAAAAATATAATATAATTTTAATAGAAAGAAGGAAAAATTATGAATATATATATGGAAAAAGCAAAGCAAAATGCTGATAATGGAATAAAAAATAAAGAGGGAGGGCCTTTCGGTGCTATAATTACTGACAAAGAAGGAAATATTATTTCAAACGGAAATAATAAAGTAATAAAAAATAATGACCCGACTGCACACGCTGAAGTTGTTGCAATAAGAGAAGCATGTAAAAAGTTAAATACTTACGATTTATCAAATTATATTTTATATACCTCTTGCGAACCTTGTCCAATGTGTTTATCTGCAATAATTTGGGCTAATATTAAAGAAGTATATTATGGTTGTACTAAAGAAGATGCGGGAAATATTGGGTTTAGAGATGATATTATTTATGATTATTTAAAGGGAAATAATAAAGATTTGATTTGTTTAAAACAATTAGATAGAGAAGAATGTCTGGAAACCTTTAAAAGATATAGTGAAGAAAATGGAACAATATATTAATGAGGAGGGAAAAATGGAAAAATCAAAGATTGCAAGTAGATTTTATTTAGATAAAGAAAAAGATATAGTTGTAAATTTAATTGAAGAAAAAGAGGATGAATTAACTTATATATTAGAGACACCAAACCATAATACAGGAAATTTAATAACAAACTTAGCAAGAATTTGTGGCTTGAAAACTATAAAAAATGAAAAAGATATGAAGATAATAAAAGGGACAATACCTGCAAGTATAAATGGAGATAATGAAGAAGTTTATATTTTTAGAATGGGAGGAATAAAAGTTGCAAATATCTATAGAGATGGAAGAGTTGCAATAAAGGCTACAATTCCGGCAATTAGCAAAACATTGATGTCACAAACAAAAAACTATAATTTTAGTATAAACGAAACATTAGTAAAATCTTATATATTAAAAAAAGCAAAATTTAGAACAGATTTACATACACATATGAATGCAATGTTACCATCTGATTGTTTAATTGCATTAGGACTTGTACATCAAGTTAGATACCCATTATATTATATAAAAAAATTAGGATTAACTTTAAGTAAAAAACAAGAAGAAGAGATTTACAAACAAAGAGAAGAAGTTGAAAAATTATTTGTTGATTCTGATTTAAAAGGAAAATATTTAACAAGAAAAATAGATGATAACACATTTATAAATTTTGCTGATTTTATATTAAATAATTTAGAAAATGCAACAGAAAATTTGAAAAAAATAAGTAAAAGCCTAGAAATATTAAAAGATGGACAAGCTGTATTTACAAATTTGGAAAAATTATATATTTATAGATATGTTTTTGCAAAGGGTACAGAAAGTAAAGAAAAAATAGAATTAAATTCAGATTTAATAAAACAAATACCAGACAAAGATATAAAATCAATTACATTAAAAATGTTAGAAGATAAACAAAAAGAAAGTCCATATTGCAAAAATAATTTAAGACAAGATAAACTTTTATGGATTGCAAGAGAATATCAAAGACAAGGAATTTATTATGTTGAAATAGCAGATACGGTTTTAACTAAAAAAGGAATACCTGCAATAGAATTACTAGAAGAATTAGATGAAATTATGCCTCAAATAGAAAAAGAAACAGGTGTAAAAATTAGATTTTTAGTAGCTATAAGAAGAATACCATTAACAATAATAAAAGACAATTTAACAAATCAAAACTATTTAAGAGAAAATTTGAATGTATTAAAAGCAGTATCAAAAAGTCCGTATGTTGTTGGAAGTGATTTTATAGGAGAAGAAATAAATGATATATCAGAATTAAGTCCAGTAATAAAGGAAATTGTACAATATGTAGCAAAAGAAGATAATGGCTATACCATAAGAATCCATGCAGGAGAAAATGACAGTTTAAGAGATAATGTAAAAAAATCAATACAATGTATTAAAGATGGATTAGAGCCAGGGCAAAGGATGCCTAGATTTAGACTAGGACATGGTTTATATACTGAAGATTTAGACACAGAAGAAGGTAAAAAATTAATAGAAGAAATGAAAGAAACAGGGGCTGTACTTGAATTTCAATTAACATCAAATGTTAGATTAAATAATTTAAGTAAGCTTGAAAAACATCCATTAAAAAGGTATTTAGAGAACGATATTAAATGTGTACAAGGAACAGATGGATTTGGATTTTATGGAACAGATACAATTGATGAACAATTAGCCATGCAAAATTTATTAGGTTTAACAAATGAAGATTTTATGAAAATGAGAAAAGTTGAAGATGAAATTATTGAACATCAAGAGAAATATTTTAAAGAAAAAAGCAAAAAGTTTAAAAAATTTTTAAACGGAAGAACAATTAGAGAAGCAATTTTACAACTAGAAGATGAAATAGAAGAGGAAAGCAAATCTAATAAAATGAAATTAAGATTAAATAACAACATATTATCTGAAATAGCCCTAAAAGATAAAATTGTAAAATTACCTACAGATAAAATGCCAATCATAATAGCTGGGGGAAGCTTTAATGCTAGAAACAGAGATACAAAAGTTGAAAAAAAGGGAAAAGAACTATTAAAGAAATTAATGCAAAATGTAGATAGTGATAAAGTATATTTTGTAATTGGCCATCAAATGAAAGGGTATGAAAAAGAGATACTTGATATAGAAAAAGAAATAAATAAAAAGTTTGAAGTTGATGCAATTATACCCAAAACAATTTCTGAAGAAGTAAAAGAACGTCTATTAGATAAAAGATTAAATGGAGTTTGTATTTCTACAGAAAGTGATGAATTTGGTATATATAAAAGTTTTAATTATGAGATTTTTGAAAGAAGAACTTCTATAGTTATTGCTTTTGATGGAAATTCACCTGTTTCTAATTTGGTTCAAGAGGCTAAAAATGGTAAGGGAAAATCTAGAATATATGTTAATTCTGCTAATGAGAGTTTAAAGGAAAAAGCTAATTTGTTGGAGGGGTATGTTGTTCCTTTTAATATTAATGATGATATTGTAGAGAGAATTTTGGAGGAAAATCCGGAGATTAGATAAAAGAAAAAAATTTGAAAAAATTGAGAGTGTTCGCTTGATTTCAATTATAGTATCAACCTTACGCTAAGAAAGGCTAGCTCTTTCTTAAGGGCGGAAGGGAGGGTTTTTGTTGAATTTAAGCGACGTGATTCTTCACTTAGTTGATGAGTTAATTGAAGAAAAGGAAAAGAACTTTATGCTACAATTAAATCAGCAACAAGTGCAAGATGAAAAAATCAACAAAGACTAATAAGTAGCAATACATAGTCGGTAGAGTAGATTTCTCGGTCTGCTCTATTTTTTTGATATAAAAAAAGTATGTGTATTCTCGGGTACACATACGAGTTTTGTTTGAATTTAAGCGACATTCAAACACATTTATTTTGTAATTAAATAATAACATATTATATTGAATTTGTCAAACGATTTTTCAAAAAGCAAAAATAGTGTTTAATAACCATGATCAACATGTTCCCAATTTTCATTTTTATTTCTTACTAAAATCCACATCCAATTTTCATATTGAAAATCTTGGTTTAAAGAACCATCTCCACCAGATGGACTAACATAAAAGTTAGAGATTAACACAATGACTTGTTCTTTATTATAGTATGAAGCTTTATCAAGATATTCATTGTTTCTTTCATCTCCTATATAACCAATTTTCAATAAAGAACATTTGTAAAAATTCTCTTTAAAATATTTTTTAGTTACAGCTATTGCACTATCAATATCATCTTTTGAATATATTTGTGATTTTTTTGAAATAATACGGACATTAGAAGTGTTTCCTTTGTTCTTAAAAATTATTACAAGACCAATTAATATAATGCAAATAATAAATATTAATATTATTAATTTCTTTTTCATATATTCCTCCAAACAAAACAAAGATTAATCTATTTTTTTAATTATATAATACCAAATTAAATATGTAAATAAAAATGCATAAAATAGTTTGGATTGTGCTGTATTGGTGAATAGAAATATAAAAATTTCTCGCAAAGTCATTGCTAAAAATTTATATAATTGATAAAATATCATAAAAATAAAGTATAAAAAGGAGAAAATACATATGAATAAATTAAATAAAATTTTATTGACTTTAAGTATTGTTATAGCTATTGCTTTTTGCACGATATTAGTACTTTATTTAAATTTAAAAAGTAAAAACAATAAAATAGAAGGCAAATTTTTATTTAGTCAAAATGGACAAGAAGTTGAACAAAATGAGTATGATGGAAATTTTTTATTCCAAGAAAAGGGAGAATAGAATATCAAATTGGTTAAGTTCAAAACACATTAAAAATATTGAAAAATCAACATTTTTAATGTGTTTTGATGTATAATAAAATATTATAAAAAATTTGTAACAAAATGTCTTATTAAGTGTCTAATATACAAAAGGAGAAGAAAATGAATGATTTTGAAAAAATTTATAATGACTATTTTAAACTAGTTTATAAGTATTTATTATTTTTAACTAACAATGCAGATATTTCAGAAGATTTAGCTCAAGAAACATTCTATAAAGCAATTACAAAAATACATACCTTTAAGAATAAATCTAAAATATCAACATGGCTTTGTCAAATAGCAAAAAATCTCTTATTAAACGAAGTTAGACATAACAAAAAAATTAATATAATTCCATTAAGCGATAATGAAAATTTAAAAAATTACTATATTGTTGAAGATTATATTATTTTAAATGATGAAAAAAGAAAATTATATAATGAAATTGAAAAATTAGATAAAACTACGAGATTAGTTATTTTGTATAGAATACACGGAAATCTATCATTTAAAGAAATTGGCGATTTATTTAATAAAAGCGAAAATTGGGCACGTACTACTTTTTTTAGAGGTAAGGAAAATTTAAAGGAGGGATTACTATGAAAAATGAAAAAGAGTGTAATATTATAAGAGATTTATTACCAAATTATATAGAAAAATTAACTAATAATGATACTAACGAATTTATAGAAAAACATATTGAAAACTGTAAAAAATGTAATGATTTATTAAAAAATTATAAAACAGAAAATAAAGTAAATGAAGATGATAAAATTTTTATTAATTATGCAAAAAAATTTAATTTGAAATTTAATATTTTAAAATATATAATCATAATAATTATTCTTGTTTTAATAGTAATAACAATAAATAAAGCAATAATAATTAATAATTTAATTTCTAAATCAAATAGTTATGAAAAATCTACAAATTATTATTCAAAGTATTATCAGTACACGGAAAACGAAATTACTATTATAGATTCTTATAATTATAATAATATTTATTTTAGAACATTAAAAAATATAAATAGAAAAACAGGGGAGAATACATTAATAATAAAAGAATTTTATGATGGTCAAGTTGCAAAAATAAATACAATATATAATGGAGAGAATCATGTTAGTACCTCAACAGAAAAAAATTCAATTATGCCAATAACACCAACAAGTTATTATTTAAAATTGATGAGTCCATATGATTATTTAAAAAATTATTTATTTGCTAGTATTAAAGAAACAACATGTAATGGAATTAAATGCTATAGATTTACAAATTTATATAATTATCAAGCTGGAAATAATGATTATATTTATATAAGTAAAGATAATGGTTTACCAATTAGATGCAGTGTTCAATCAAGTGATTTATATAATGAAATGAGAGAATTTTCATTTGAGTTTGATAAATTAACAGAAAAAGATATTTTAGAATTAGTGGATTTTTAGAAGAGTGAATATTGCAGTACTAATGCAGTCTTTTAAACAAATAAAGCCATACGAAACATTGATAATTCAATATTTGTATGACTTTTTATATTTGGTGCACCAGGAGGGATTCGAACCCCCGACCTTCCGGTTCGTAGCCGAACACTCTATCCAACTAAGCTACTGGTGCATACACAATATTATAATTGCTTTTGGAATAATTTTCAAGATATTTTTGAAGATTTTGCAAAAAAATTTGCAAAAATTGTTGCAAATCTCTAAAATATGTGCTATTATATATAAGCGTTGAGCAAAAAAATAATATTTCGAGGCGTAGCGCAGTTGGTAGCGCGCGTGGTTTGGGACCATGAGGTCGCAGGTTCGATCCCTGTCGCCTCGACCATAAAAAGGAGCTTTTTTACAAGCTCCTTAATTTGTTTTTAGGCTAATTTTAGCCTTTTTTATTTTCCTAACTTTTTCAAAATTCCTCTATATTTGTGTTATTGCATTAAATATTGTATTCAAATTATAGTTTATACAGTTATAATTCAAGTTCATCATAAATCGTTTCCTGTAGTAGCTACATAAGATTGTATTCTTGAGCATTTTTCCGGAGATAATATATTTTTAGCAACATACAAATAATATTTTCTAGATAATTCATAGTAACTTTATAATCAGTTAATTTATTTATATTTTCAAAAATATAATCTAATTTATATTTTAATAATTCTTCTGCTGAACCATCTTTATTATGTAATACATATTTTTTCATAGTTTGTTTTACTAATTCTTTCTTAAGTTCTTCACTAAAATTTTTATTTAGAAAATATTTAATTATCAACAATTATTGATTTTCTAAAATGGATATGATAAAATTTATACATAAATTAAGAAGGCGCAAAAACTATGACAAACGGAGAAAGAATAAAGTATTTAAGAGAAAAAATGGTTTCACTCAAAAAGATATTGCTACCAAATTGGGAGTAGAATCTGCAGCAATATCAAAATATGAATTAGATATGAGAGTGCCCAATATAGAAACTATAAAAAACTAGCTACAATTTTTAATGTTTCGATGGATTATTTACTTGGAAGAACACCAGATGTATTTGTAGATGAAACAGATAGAGATACACTTAATATATATGCTATTAAAGATAAATACAACTTTACAAAATTGTAAAATTATTGATGCTATATATAAAAAAATAAATATACTTATTATATTTAATTACATTTGCCTAAAACAGTTTTAACTGATGGAGAGTATATATATAATGAAAAGATTATAGAAAAGAGGAAGATTATGACTATTTTAGAATTTATTTTAAATAATAAAGATTATTTAGAAGATTTAATTACAAGAAGTACTTATCATTCAAATGCTATTGAAGGAAGTACACTTACTTATGCTGAAACTTATGCTATTCTTTATAATGACAATAGCTTTAAAATAGAAGGAAAAGAACCTAGAGAAATATACGAAGCTATTAACCATAAAAAGGCATTAGAATTAGTTTTTAAGAATTTGCAAAATAATGAAGGATTTGATGAAAGGTTCATTAAAAAATTAAATGAAACTATAAATAGAGATATTAAAGATACAGAAGGTTATAGAACTGTCCAAGTATTTATTCAAGGTAGTGAACATATCCCACCTGAACCTGAGAAAGTACCAAATTTGATGATGTATTATATATACAATTATAATCACGATGAGCAAGATATATTTACCAAAATTGCTAAATATCATATCGAGTTTGAAAGGATACATCCTTTTGAAGATGGAAATGGTAGAACAGGTAGATTACTTATAAATTATGAATTGTTAAAAAATAATTTACCACCTGTCGTTATAGCAAAAGAAGATAGAGTAAAGTATTTTGAATTTTTAAGAAATAATAATAGTAATGGTTTTGCTGAATGGTTGAAAGAATTGTCTACTAGAGAAAAAGAAAGAATGGAGAAGTTTGGATATAAAGGATAATAAGATATGTTAGATGTAGAAGATATGTACAATCATTTCGATGATTTAAAATTTAACAATATAGATAATATTTTTGATACAATTTATAATTTACCAGAGGAGGATCTACAAGGGTTGGTAGAGTTTATATTTAAGTGCATCCACAATAGTCATGTATCAGGAGATTCTTTATTTAACTTTTCAACTAATGCAAGTCTATCTGGAAGTGCATATCCTTGCTCATGCATTGATTGTAAGCTAAAAAATCTAAGTGAACTGTCTTTTTTTGCAACACTCTATGCAGAAAAAGTAATAATTCCTTCTCCAATAGACTATCATTATCAACAGTTTACACACCATAAATTGCCTATAAATAGATACAGATTATGTACAGATATTGTATTATTATTGTATATAAAGCCGTTAGTTCTAAGAAGAATTATAGAATTTTACACATTTCATATGCTTCTTTGTAAAGAATGCTTAAAAAAAGAAATCGAAAAAGAAAAAAAATTATTTGAGCAAGAAAAACAAATAAAAGAATATATAACAAATGAAATGAAAAAAGATTTTAAAATTTCTACAGATACTAAACTTAAAAATTTATTCATACATGTAGAACCAAAATCTAATTTAATACTACCGGATGATACTTTTTATAGAATAGAAGGAAACCCAAAATGCTTAAAAAAATATCCAAAAACCACAAATGTATCTTTACCTTTTGAAACTTTAAAAGAATTAGGGATTGTAGACTATATATTAGACCCAATAATTAATGACTTTATTTTGCATAATATTTACAACGAATCTTTAAAAACAACTTATTTAACTAATAGACCTATAGATACTCTAATAATGAAAAAATTAGGACAAGATAATATAGCTAATAAAAACACTTTAAATTATATAAAACCTGTTCTTCCATTAATCCAAAATGTAGATCTTGAAAATCTACTAAAAATAAGAGATAATGATTATGATTCGTTTCTTGTATATAGAGATAAACTACGAGAGATGATTAAAATTAGTGATTTGAAAACAGAAAAAGATTATCAAGAGGCTTATAATGATTTAATTCAACCAGAAATAAATAAAATGAATAATGTATTGAAAAAAAATAAAAAGCATTTAATAAGGAAAATTGGAATAGATGTAGGATTAACTTCTATAATATGCTCTGTTGGTATATATAATCATTTTTCATTTGACGGAATAACCGGATTAATGTCTTTATTAGGAATAAGCACAGGAATAAGAGACATAGCTAATTTATCAAGTGAAGAACCCATTGAAGAAAATGAATTATACTTTTTATGGAAAGTTAATGAAAAAAACAAAAAATCAATTTAATCGCATTCAAAGTATATTCAAAAAAATGTCAAAGTGCTAGAAAATAAGCGACTCTCAAAAACAAACTCTCGTTACCTTGACTATATTTTTGCAGTAAATATAATTTACTGCTTATTTTTTTATCAAAATAAAAATTGAAAAATAGAAACCGGTTCACTATTCTAGTGAGCCGGTTAAAATTCAATTACCTGATATAATAATTATTTAATACTAATAAAATCAGGTATTCTGTTATGAAAGACTGCAATTTCTTTAATATTAAGCGAACGCAAAATATCATAAACCAAATCAAAATCTTTTGCTAAATCATCTGAATTGTGAGCATCAGAACCAATTGTTATAATCTTACAGCCAAGCACCTTATATCTTTTAATTATTTCTATAATATATGATTTTCCATCATGGCTGATTTTGGTGTGAACATGACAGTCTTTATACATGATTTTCCTCCTGTCAATTGACGTGCATAATATTGTTAATAAGTTACATCTATATTAACTCCTTTATCTAAAGGAAGTAAAAAAATTATGTGTAGATATTATCATAAGATTTGAAATAAATCAAATTTATTAATTTTCGATATTTTTGTACTCACCATCTCTAAAAACAACTCTATCATTTTCATCAACTCTATCATACAATTCCGCAGGAAATTCAACCTCTTCAATACCATCACTGCCACCATTAACACTATTCAAATCATATAACCATACACGGCCAGAAGACTTTTCACCAACTTCGTAAATATGACCTTCAATTCTATTATTAGCTAAAAAATCATTTTGCTCAATAATCTTATCTTTAATCATAGAAACTATCTCATTTCCAAGCATTTCAGTTGTTCCATTATCTAAAATAAAACTTCCAGATTTATAAGACAAAATACTTCCAAGTTTAGAACCATTAGGTAGATTATCAATAGATTTTGTAACAATCTCATTAGTTCTACAATTATATAAATTATAAGAGTTTTTATTATTAGAATTAATAGAATAAATGTAAAAAATATCATCAGCGTCATTAATATTTTTAGCATAATTTTGTAAAATATTATTTCTTTCAACTAACATTTCATCTCTAAATTTTGTAGTTATTTTAGTATCAAAAATAGTTAAATCATCATTTGATAAATCAATCCAACTATTTGAACTAAAATTATTATTAGATAGATTTTTTTCTAAATAATTTGATAATTCTTTCATAAAATTTTGCACTAATTTATTCTCCTTTAAATTACTAAATAAATCATTTACTAAATCTAAATTCAATATGCAATCACTCCTTCGCTTTTTAAATTTTTGTGTAGGGAAACTACTATTGAAAAATAGTAGTAAGAATAAAACTAGAAGTGATTATATATCATTTTACATAAAATTACAATGATTTTTATAAATTTTATTTAGCAGAAATTTGACTTTCACCAGTTGAATAATCTATAACTATTCCGGGTTGAACGTTATAGCAGTAAATATTAAAACATACACCTTGTCCATTATCTTCAACAGACCAAGCTTCCATTTGAACACCACTAGCTACAAGGTTATTTCCTTTGAAGATTGGATGTACTCTATAAAGAACATGATTGTTTTTATTTGATTTTATATAATCTGCAACTTTATTTTCAAAAGGCAACATTCCTTCAACATTTAAATAACGTGTTCCAGTAATTAAATTTTGTTTATTTGCATCTTCATCAGATAATTGATAACCAATCAAATGACATCTATTATATAAATATTCTCCATTATATTTTTTTTGCTTCCAACCAGAAGGTTTTACCGAACTTATATCTCCGCGTTTATCTCCAGCGGGTGGCATTATATCTGTACATACATTTGCAAAAGCAACTCCACATCTACCAAGAACATCTAATTCACTATAATTTTCAAAACTCTTAGTAGTATAGTCTTTTTCTTCAAAGTATGGAATATTATTATTTATTTCAACATAAGGACTTGAAGAATATTCTGGAATTGAAGATAAGTCAAAAGTTACATTTTGATTTTGTGAGATATTTTCATTTGCATTATTAGTATTTTCTGTATTTTGCATTATGAAGCCATAAATTAAAATACAGACTAAACATATTATTGATGATATAAATTTTAAATATTTTGTTTTATTATTTCTTTTTCTTTTGCTCATAATTTTACCTCTTTTAACATGTTTATAGTAAAAAGAACTAGATTATCACGAATGAAGAAATCTAGTTCATAAATAAAAAATATATAAATATATGAATTTATAAGCAAATTGTAGCAAAAACAGTAAAATAAGTCAACAAAAAATGCTAAAAAAGTTAAAAATCTGTTATAAATTGTACTTTTCTAAATCCTTAATAGCCGGGTCATAAAGATTTTTTCCCATATAGTCAAATCGAGAACCATGGCAAGGGCAGTCCCAAGTCTTATCAGCATCGTTCCAAGATAGTAAACATCCCAAATGAGAACATACTGGTTTTACAGCAAAAATATTGCCTGAAGTATCTTTGTAAATACCTACTTTTTGATTATTTACTTCAATTATTCCACCAGAATTATTAGATATATTATCAAAAGTAAGTTTAGGAGTTTTAAACTTATTTAAAACTAAAGAATTTACGGATTCGGTTAAAATATTTTTAAATTCAACTCTATTTTTTATTGGTTGCATACGGGTTGAGTCAAATAAATAAGCATATTTGTTTTCATTGCCTAAAATATAATCAGTAATTATATTTGCTGCAACATTAGAAGTAGTCATACCCCATTTTTTAAAACCAGTTCCAATATAAATATTTTCCATTGCATTAGAAAATGGACCAATATATGGAACTTTATCTAAGGTAATACAGTCTCTAGTATCCCATCTAAATAAAATTTCACAATTAGGGTAGAGTTGTTTAGCATACTTTTCTAATGCTCCATAAGTTTCGTTATAATTTACGATTGTTCCAGTTTTGTGTTCTGATCCACCTATAAGTAAAATATTTCTTCCATTATATTTTGCAGTTCTAAAAGAATAAATAGGGGAGGAAGCACTAATATACATTCCATTAAACAATGTTTTTTTAGAATCAATTCCAATAATATAAGAACTTGATTGATACATTTTGGTAAAATACATTCCTGGAAAATTTAAAAAAGGAAAATGAGATGCTAATACAACAAATTTCGATTCAACATTACCCTCTAAAGTTGAAGTTATATAAGATGAACCAGTGTTTTTTACATCAATAACAGTAGAATGTGTGAATATTTTACCACTGTTATTCAAAATTGCTTTACACAAGCCATTTAAATAAGAAATTACATTAAATTGTGCTTGATTTTTATATTGAATAGCTCCAGCAATTTCAAAAGGTAGGCCAGTTTTTGTAACAAAGTTAGCAGGAAAACCAAGATAATTAACAGTTTCAACTTCTGCTTTTATTTGATTTACTTCTGATTTGTTAGTTGTATATATAAAATTAGATTTATATTCAAAATCACATTTAATATTTTCTGTATCTATAATATTTTTTATATTTGAAATTGCTTCTTCATTTGCAAATAAATAATCATGAGCAAAAGTTTCATTAAAATTATTAACCAAGTAGTTATAAAAAAGTCCATGAGCAGAAGTGATTTTTCCAGTAGTATGTCCAGTTGTTTTTTCTCCTATCGAATCTTTTTCTAAAACTATAACTTTTAAACCAGCTTTTGAAAGATAATAAGCACAGGAAAGACCGAATATTCCGGCACCAATTATACATACATCAGTATTCAAACTAGTATTTAAAGTTTCAAAATTTTTTGAATTAGCAGTTGATAACCATAAAGAATTCATAAAAAACCTCCAAAAATAATTAGTAATTTTATTATTTGCAAAAAAATATAATAAATACTAAAAAAACTGGAAAAATAAAAAGTAAAGTGATATACTAAAAAAAATTAAACTAAGGAGGATAAAATGGAAGAGAATTTAAAAGAAAAATTATTTAACAAAAGAGAAAACGGATGGGACACAGTAGATACAAGAAAAAAAGAAGCGATATTCAGCTTTACAAAAGATTATATGAATTATTTAAACAGAGCTAAAACAGAAAGAGAATTTATTGTTGAGGCAGTAAAAATGGCTAAAGAAAATGGCTACGAAGATATTAATGAATTTGAAGATTTAAAAGCTGGAGATAAAGTATTTTTTGTTAATAGAGGAAAGAGTATGTACTTAGCTGTTATAGGAACAGAAAATATTGAAAATGGACTTCATATTATTGGTTCACACGTTGATTCTCCAAGATTAGATTTAAAACCAAATCCACTTTGTGAAGATACAGAACTTGCTTATTTTAAAACACATTACTATGGTGGAATAAAAAAATATCAATGGACAACAATACCACTTAGCTTACATGGTGTTATAGTAAAAACAAATGGAGAAAAAATCACAGTAAATATTGGAGAAGATGAGAATGATCCTATATTTACAATTACAGATTTATTACCACATTTAGCTCAAGAACAAATGGAGAAAAAATTAAAAAACGGAATAGATGGAGAAGATTTAAGAGTATTAATTGGAAGTATACCATATGATGATAAAGAAGCTAAAGAAAAAGTTAAGTTAAATATTTTAAATATATTAAATCAAAAATATGGAATTACAGAAGCTGATTTATCAAGTTCAGAAATAGAAGTAATACCAGCATTTAAAGCAAGAAGTTTAGGATTTGATTCTAGTATGGTTGCTGCATATGGTCAAGATGATAAAGTTTGTGCGTACTCATCTTTAGCAGCTATGATGACATTAGAAAATGTAAAAAATACAGCAGTTTGTATTTTATCTGATAAAGAAGAAATAGGAAGTATGGGAAATACAGGGATGGAATCACATATGTTTGATTTCTTTATCTCTGAAATATTAAATAAATTAAAAATAAATAGACCAAACTTATTAGACAAAGTATTTTGCTATTCAAAAATGTTATCATCAGATGTTGATGCAGGATTTGATCCAATTTATGCATCTGTTTCAGATAAAGCAAATGCAGGATTTATTGGAAAAGGAATAAGTTTAAACAAATATACAGGAGCAAGAGGAAAATCAGGAGCTTCTGATGCTAATGCAGAATATGTTGCATGGATTAGAAATTTATTAGAGAAAAATGATATAAGATATCAAATTGCAGAACTTGGAAAAGTTGATATAGGAGGAGGCGGTACAATAGCCTACATTTTAGCTAATAAAGGTGTAGATGTAATTGACTGTGGTGTACCAGTTCTTTCAATGCACGCTCCTTATGAAGTAACAAGTAAATTTGACATTTACTCAGCATATGAAACTTATAAAGCTTTTTGGAATGAATAAAAATAAAAAATGGGACTTTTTACAGCCCCATTTTTTATTTTTTTATGTCTTCTTTATCTTTTTCTAATAAATCTATAACAGAAATTATAAATTGGACATTTTCTTTTGATAGTTTACTTGCTTTTTCAGATAATTCTAATTCTAAATTTAAATCTTTGTTATTTATTAAATCTTTAAATATAACATTAGGAGATATACCTAAAAGATTAATATAATTTACCAAAGTTTCAGTTTTTACACCACCACTACCATTTTCAATTCTTGATATATATTTAGCAGAAATTTCTAATTTTTCTGCGATTTCTTCTTGTGTTAATTTGTTTTTTATACGATATTCTTTAACGACTTTTCCTAAAGCTTTATTAATAATTTCTTTTGATATATTTTCCATTATATGCCTCCTATGTAGATATAACACTATAAGTATAACAAGTGTTAGCAGACATTTGAACCAATTGGTAATATGACAAATGAAACACAAGAAAAATGTCGAAAAAGGTCATACTATAATACTTTAAGAAAAAAGCAAATAAAAATAGTGTATAATTATTAGTTATACACAAAAAATAAAAAATTATTCAAAATAAAAAAATCGACTCTAAAAGTCGATTTTTTACAATGTTACAATCATTGGTGGGCCAGGAGGGGTTCGAACCCCCGACCCCGCGCTTAGAAGGCGCGTGCTCTATCCAACTGAGCTACTGACCCAAATCATTGAACAATAAATATAATAGCACAAAAAAAATAAAATGTCAATGAAAAAATAAACAAAAAATGAAAAATTTTCAAAAACAGCTAATTCCTATGTCCGTAATGTGAAATCTTTGTGAATTACTTTACTTTAAAAAAAGAAAATGATATTATAATAAAAATTACAAAAGTAAGGAGGAATTCTCGTGATAGAAGTAAAAAACATCACAAAAAAATACGGAAGCTTTACAGCCGTAGACAATATTAGTTTTAAAATTAATGATGGCGAGATAATCGGCCTATTACGGACCAAATGGTGCAGGAAAAAGTACCACAATGAACATGATAACAGGATTTATTGAACCAACAGAAGGAGAAATTCTTGTAGAAGGGTATGACATATCAAAAAGACCTAAAAAAGCAAAATCTCAAATAGGATATATGCCAGAAGGAGTGCCACTATATTCAGATTTAACAGTAAAAGAATTTGTAAAATATATGGCAGAATTAAAGAAAGTAGATAGAAAAGTAAGAAAAGAAAGAGTAGAAAAAATAATAGAACAAACAGGACTAAAAAATGTAGAAAACAAGCTAACCCGTAATCTTTCAAGAGGTTATAAACAAAGAGTTAGTATGGCAGGAGCATTAGTTGGAGAACCAAAAATATTAATTTTAGATGAACCAACAGTAGGATTAGACCCAAAGCAAATAACAGAAATAAGAGAGTTAATAAAAGAATTAGGAAAAACACATACAATAATATTTAGTTCACACATTTTATCTGAAGTAAGCCAAATTTGTAATAAAGTAATAATTATAAATAAAGGAAAAATAGTTGCAATAGATACACCAGAGAACTTAGAGAAAAAAGTAAATAACAACAACACTGTATATGTAACAGTAGAAGATTTAGAACAAAAAATGGACTCAATAAAAGATAAAATAGAAGAAATCAAAGATGTAAAATTAGTAAAAGAAAATGAAGATGGAACAAAACAATACGTAATAGAAGCAAATGGAGATACAGACCTAAGAAAAGTTATATTCTCAGAATTTGCAAAAGAAAATATAACAATTTTCGAAATGAAAAAAGCAGACATAACATTAGAAGATGCATTTATGCAATTAATAGAAGGAGGAGAAAAATAATGTGGGCAGTTATTAAAAAAGAATTCAAATCTTATTTTTGCACACCAATAGGGTATGTATTTATAGGAGTATTTTTAATTGCATTTAGTATATCATTTTATTTTAGCGTAATAGGGTATGGAAATGTAAATTTTGAAAATATATTTTATTCATTACCAACAATATTAGTATTAGCATTTATTATTCCATTATTAACAATGAGATCATTTGCAGAAGAAAGAAAAAATGGAACAGAACAATTGCTACTTACATCTCCTATTAGCATAACAAAAATAGTAATAGGAAAATTCATTGCAGCACTTGCAATTGTTGTAATAACGGAAATTTGTACATTTATGTATTTTGGAATATTATGCCATTATGGAATACCAAAATTAACAACTACATTTGCAACATTATTAGGATTTTTATTATTTGTTATGGCATACATAGCATTCGGTATGTTGTCTTCAAGCATTACAGAAAACCAAATAATAGCAGGTATAATATCAATAGGATTTTTCATAATAACATGGGTATTACCAGAATTTAATACAAGCTTAGAAAGTTATTCATTTATAAATATGTTTTATAAATATACACAAGGTCAAATTGATATAGGTGATACAGTAACATTTATAACATTTACAATAACATGCTTATTATTAACGGCAGTAGTTATGCAAAGAAGAAAAAGTGTAAAATAATAAAGGAGGGTTAATGTTGAAAAATAAAGATAAAAAAGAAAAAAAGGCTAAAAAAGAGCATGAAGAAAAAAGTAATAAATTTTTAGAAATAATAAAAAAGAGATGGCTAATAAATGGTTCAAAAACTTTATTATTAGTAGTTATAATTCTTGGAATATTTATAGCAATAACAATGTGTATGCAAAAATTAAATTTAACACCAATTGATTTAACAGAACAAAAATTATTTACATTAACAGAAGAAAGCAAAGAACAAATAAGAAATATTAATTTTGATGATAATAATGTAAACATATATTTCGTAGGGTATTCTGAAGATGATTCTACATTAGACTTAGCAAGACAATACACAAAAATAACAGATAAAATATCAGTTGAAGCAGTAACTGCAAATGATAGACCAGACTTAGTAGAAAAATACGGTATTGAAAGTGGAAGCGAAGGAATTATAGTAGAAAATGGAGATAAATATAAAGTATTATCTTCAAGTGATTTATATACATATGATTCAGAAACATATGAAAGTGTTAGTATAGCTGAAGAAAAATTAACATCAGCAATAAAATCAGTAACAGCAGATACAGTTCCAAAAATATATTTTTTAACAGGGTATAGCCAATTTTCATTAACAAGTGGAATGCAATATTTAAATATGTATTTACAAAATGAAATTAATGAAATAGCAAGTTTAGACATATTATCAACAGGAAAAGTACCAGATGACTGCAATACATTAGTAATAACAACACCAAATAAAGATTTTGATGACATAGCAACAAATGCTATTATGGATTATATAAATAAAGGTGGAAACATCCTATGGTTAAACTCAGCAATAGCAAATGAAATTGATTACACAAATGTAAATAAAATATTAGCAACATATGGAATAAATCCATTTGAAGTTGGAGCAATAAGAGAAACAGACACAAGCAAAATGGTTTCACAATCACCAGATTTAATAATACCAGAAATTCAATATAGTGATGTTACAAAAAAACTATACAATTCAACAGGAGTTATTTTCCTAAATGCAACAAAAATAAATGTTGTTGGTAGTGAAGAATTAAGTAATTTAAAAGTAACAAAAACAGATTTAATAAAAACAAGTGAGAACTCATATTTTAGAAGTAACTTTAAAATACAATCAAATGAACCACAAGATGGAGAAGAAAAACAAGCATATTTAGTTGGAGCTGAATTAGAAAAAACAATAACAGAAGCAAATTCTGAAAATGGAACAGAAGAAGTAAAATCAAAATTAATAATATATGGAGAAAATTACTTCGCATCAGATGCTCAATTATCACAATCATCACAAACTCCAATAATAGCTTACAGACAAAATAAAGACTTAGCTTTAAACTCTATAGCATATTTATCAGATAGAGAAGAAGATATAACAGTAAGAAAAGGAACAGGAACAGTAAAATACACTGCAACAGAACAAGAAAGCAGAATTATTTTAGGAATAATAACAGCAGTTCCATTATTAATAATATTAATTGGAATAATTGTATGGGTTTCTAGAAAAAGAAAAAAATAAGGAATAAGAAAAAAAGACTTTCATAAAATATTATGGGGTCTTTTTTTGTTATGAAAAATATATTAAAAACAGTATGTGTTATAATTGGAACAATTATAGGAGCTGGCTTTGCTTCTGGTCAAGAAGTGTATATATTCTTCTTTTCTCATGGAATAAAAGGATTAATAGGAATTATTATTTCTAGTGTTATAATTGGATTAATTATATATAAAAGTTTTAAAATAATAAAATATGATAATATTCAAAATTATGATGAATTTTTAGAAAATCTAATAAAAAACAAAAAAGTCAAAGATTTTGCAGATATATTAATAAACATTTTTATATTAATATCGTTTTATATTATGATAGCAGGATTTGGAGCATATTTAGAACAGGAATTACACATAAATAGCATATTAGGAAGTGAAATTTTATCAATAATTTGCTATTTCATTTTTCAATCAAATTTAAAAGGTGTAGTAAAAGTAAATCAATTTTTAATACCAATTCTTATTGTGGTAATAGTATTTGTACGGAATTTTAAACATAAAAGGGCTGGATTTAAAAAATATAAACGATTATATAATAGAATCAAAACAAGAAAATTGGTTAATTAGTAGTGTAATATATGGAAGCTACAATTGTATTTTGTTAATACCGATACTTATATCAATGAAAGATTATATAAGAGATAAAAAAGACATTAAAAACATATCAATAATATCAACAATTATCTTTATGATATTATTAACAATTGTATATATGTTCTTAATTAATATAGATGTTGATATAAATCAATTAGAAATGCCAGTAATATATGTAATACAGAAAATATCACCTAAAATAAAAATAATTTATGGAATAATAATTTTAATTTCTATACTTACAACAGCAATTTCGCTTGGAATGAGCTTCTTAAAAAACACATCCAAAAGTAAAAGTCAATTCAATAAAATAAATATAATTATTTGCATAAGTGCAATACTTTTCTCCAAAATAGGTTTTTCAAAATTAGTGACTTTATTATACCCTATATTGGGCGGAATTGGGCTGATTCAAATTTTACAAATATTACTTAAAAAATGTTGCAAAAAAGGTTAAAAACTGGTATAACATAAATAACTAAAGATAGGAGAGTTATTTATGAAGGATTTCTGGAAAGAACCAAAAGAAACTAAGGAAAAAAAGGTAAATAAGAAAAAAGTAATAATTACAATAATAGTAAGTATAATCATATTATTTTTAATTATTATAAGTGCTATATACATAAATAATAAAAATGTAAGGGTATGGATAGATAAAAATATTTTTAGAAAAGAAGTAATCCAAAATAATTTACCGACAATTGAATTAAATGAAAGTGATACACAAAATGTATATGCATTTAATAAATATATTGGAGTTCTAAGTAAAAATCAATTTGTTATATATGATAATTCAGGAAAAAAACAAGATGAATTAAATATTGAAATTACGAAACCAATTTTTAATTCAAATGGCAGACATTTAGTAATTGCAGAAGAAAAAGGGCAAAAGGTATATTTAATCACAGACAAAGGAATCGCTTGGGAAAAAAGTGTAGAAGGTAATATATCACAAGTGGAAGTTAATAAAAATGGTTATGTTGCAATAACAATTGTTGACACAATAAATAAAACAGTAGTTGCAGTATATGATAATACAGGAAATTGGCTATTTAATAACATACTATCAACAACAAGAGTTGTATCAACATCTTTATCAAATGATAATAAATATCTTGCACTAGCTGAAATAGATACATCAGGAACACAAATACAATCAAGTATAAAAGTAATGTCAATTGAAGAAGGAAAAAATAATCCAAGTAATTCTATAAAAAAAGTATATAATAGTGAAAAAGGAGATTTAATAACACAAATAAAATATCAAGAAAAAGATAAGCTATTATGTATGTATACAGATAAAATTGATGTGATAAAAACAGATGAAACAACTGAAACGATTTCTGAGAATAAAGATAAAAAAGTTTCTTTTACATCTATTAGTCTTTCAAATTCAGCTGTGATGTTAGAAGAGAAATCATCTGGATTATTTACCGCAGATTCTATTGTTAGTATTATAAATCCGGATAACAAAAATATATCAACATATACTACAGAAGCGGTTACAAAAGAAATTTATACATATGACAACATTATAGGCTTAAATTTAGGTGCTGAAGTAGAATTCATTAATACCAGTGGATGGCTAGTAAAAAAATACACAGCAGAACAAGAAATAACAAATATTGTTTTATCAAGCTCAATGGCTGGAATAGTTTACAGAGATAAAATTGAATTAATAAATTTATAAGGAGGAGTAAAATATGGGAATTGTAATAGATATAATTTTAGTATTAATAGTAGCACTTTCTGCATTTTTAGGATATAAAAAAGGTTTAGTTGAATTAGGAGCAAAGTTATTTGCAGGAATAATTGCAATTGTGATAACATTAATAATTTATAAGCCTGTAGGAAATATAGTTATAAAAAATACAAGTATTGATGAAAAAATAGAAAATACAATATTAGAAAAAACAACTAATGTTATAGATGAAAATTCAAAAATATCAGACAACAAATATATACAAGATGCCAGTGATAATGCAGTTTCACAAGTTAAAGAAGAAGTGCTACCAGAGCAAGCTAGAAATATAGCAGTTAATGTTGTTTATGGAGCAACTGCATTGATATTATTTATAATAAGTAAAATAGTTCTTTCTATAGTTATATCACTTGCGAATGCTGTTGCAAGTTTACCAATATTAAAACAATTTAATGAAATTGGTGGTTTTTTATATGGGTTAGTTAGAGGAGCTATAATTTCCTTTGTTTTAATTTTAGTAATTGGTACTGTTGCAAAATTAAATCCAAACGGTTCTTTAAGTAAGAATGTTGAGAGTACATATTTGCTTAAAGAGGTTTATGATAATGTTGTAAAAATTAAATAAAAAAGCGCAAATTTATTGCGTTTTTTTATTTTTTTTGCTATACTAAGGCTATAAAAAATTAGGAGTGATTATTTTGAATAATAAACGTCAAGAAAAAAGAAATAATAGAAATAGAAGAAAAACAAAAGCCAAAAAATCAACAGGTAAAAAAATATTAATAGGTATTTTAATAGTGTTATTGTTAGGAATAGCATGGTTTACATACAGAACATATAAAAATGGCTGGGGATTAAGTGGAATGCTTGCAACAGTAGTAGGACATGATGAAAACACTAAAAAGAATTTGTCAGAAATAAAAGTATTAATATTAGGGGTAAGCACAGATTTAGACTCTCAGCTAACAGATACAATAATGGTAGCATCTTATAATCCAAATACACAAAAAGCAAATTTATTATCAATCCCAAGAGACTCTTATACAGGTAAAAACACAGCAAAGGCAACTGCTTCATTAAAAATAAATGCATTATATAATATAGAGAAAACACCTGAAAAAACATTAAAAGCAGTAAATGAAATAACAGGGCTGGATATAAAATATTATGTAGTTGTAAAAACAGAAGCATTAATACAATTAGTAGATGCTATTGGAGGAGTAGAATTTAATGTTCCAATAGATATGAAATATGATGATCCAACACAAGATTTACATATAGACTTAAAGGCTGGAACACAAAAATTAGATGGAGAAAAAGCAGAGCAAGTTTTAAGATTTAGACATAGTAATCCAGATAAAATTACTGGTCAAATGTCAACATATCCATCTGAATATGGTAATGATGATTTTGGAAGAATGAGAACGCAAAGAGATTTTATTTCAGCATTATTAAAACAAACCTTAAAACCAGGAAATATATTTAAACTTGGAGAAATATTAGAAATAGCTCATAAAAATGTTGAAACAAATTTAGAACTTTCATACATAAAAGACTATATACCATATGCAGTAGAATTCAATACAGATAATTTACAAACTGCCACATTACCAGGAACAACACCAGATATGAAAGATACAAATAATGTAAGCATTTTTGTAATAAATAAAAAATTATCAACTGAATTAATACAATCTATGTTCTATGTAGATAGTACAGAAGAAACAGAAGACAATACAATTACAAATAACATAAATACATCAAGTAATTCTATTAGCAGTACAACAACAGTAAAAGACGATGAATTAAAAATAGAATTAATAAATGGAAGTGGTAATACTTCAAAACTAGAAGAAGCTAAAACAAAGTTGGAAGAAGCTGGTTTTAAGGTAAATAAAACAGGTAAACAACAAAAAACAATTTCAAAAACATTAATAACAAATAAAAAGAACGCAACAGAAGAGCAATTAAAAAATATGAAAAAGGCTCTTAGTGCAGGAAGTATTTCAACAAATAAACAAGCATCAAGTCAAGTAGATGTAACTATAGTAATTGGAGAAGATTTTGAATAAAAAATAGGCAGATATTTAATATCTGCCTATATCTATAAATTTATCTATAATAATAATTTCTATATTTTTTATTATATTTTTTTCTTTTATTTTTCCCATCAAATAACAATTTATATAACAAGAATAGTATTAACACAGCCATAACAATTTGAATTAAAAGTGTGATAAAACCAGATTTTTCTACATTATGAGAAGCTTTTAAATCAGCTGAGTATGAAATTCCATCAATGTTATATGTTATTTTTCCTAAAACTTCACCTTGTACTATAGGAGCATGTAAATTTTCGTTAATTTGTATTTCAGGTTCAAATTCAGTATTAAAATCAGATTGTTTAATTGTAGCAGTTATATCATCAGAAATTAATAAGTCTAAATTTTTAGTTTCTTTTGTACCATTCCCAACTTCAACTTGAGTTGCAATAGCATCTTTTTCTCTAAGCTTACGAAGCGTGTAATTGTCATATCCGTAGTTAAATAATGATTTTGTCTCAACAAATTTTCCACTTATATTATTAGGGTATAAACCAACAGAAAGAATAACAGAAATTAATTCAAAACCATCTTTATTAGAAACTGAAACTAAACAATTTTTAGCCTCTGTTGTATAACCTGTTTTACCAGCAATCGCATATTTATAATAATAATTACTAGCAACATTTCTATTATCAACTAATGTCAAAAGTTCATTTGTAGAAGTGAAAATTCTTTCTCCATATTTATTTGTTGCTGGTACTGTACAAAATTTTAAACCTGCGATTGTTCTAAAAGTTGAATTCTTCATACAATATTGCATCAATTTAGCTAAATCATAAGCTGTTGTATAATGGTCTTCATTATGCATTCCACTTGGGTTCAAAAAGTGAGTATGCTCTAAGCCTAATTCTGCAACTTTAGTATTCATCATAGTTGCAAAACTTTCTAGTGAACCAGCAACATGAAAAGCTAAAACATTTGCTGCATCATTAGCTGAATGTACCATCATTAATTGTAATAATTGATTTACTGTAAGTTGTTCACCAGTTTGCAAAGCAGCTATTGAATAACCAGATGGAATTGTAGCTATTGCATCATATGGAACTGTTACAATATCATCTAAATTACAATTTTCTATTGTTAAGATGGCTGTCATAATTTTGGTAGTGCTTGCTGGATACATTTTTTCATTTTCGTTTTTTGAATACAAAATTTTACTAGTTTTACTGTCCATTAAAAGAGCAGCTCCTGCTGTTATATCTGGAGACTCTGATTCTGCATTTATTTGTTGATATGGAAGTAAAAGTATTAGTACAATTAGTGTTAAAAGTAATTTCTTTAGTTTCATTTTTATATCTCCATTATTTAAAAAATTATATACTATATATTATATTATTTTAAATTAAATTTCAATATAAAAGGAGGAAAAAATATGCAAAAAATAAATAAAAAAATATTATTTATAATAATTATAATAAGTGGCATCATATATGGAGTTTTTAACTATTTCACACAAAATAAGAATAAAGAAAATTTAGAAAATATAAGCCAAGATATTATAATCAATAATCAAACAGAAAATATTACAGAAGAAAATAATAATCAAGAAAAAATAGTAATACATATAACAGGAGCAATCTGTAATGAAGGAATTTACGAATTAGAAGAAAATTCTAGAATAGCAGATGCTGTAAAAATGGCAGGAGGGTTAAAAGAAGATGCTGATTTAAAACAAATAAATTTAGCATATGTATTAGAAGATGGAATGAAAATAAATATACCATCAAAAAATGAGAATATAAATGAGGATAGTAATAATACAGAAAGCTATATTACAAAAGAAAATTTAAATTCATCCAATAATACCAAAATTTCAAAAGTTAATATAAACAATGCTACACAAACAGAATTAGAAACCTTACCAGGAATTGGGCCATCAACAGCATTAAAAATAATAAACTATAGAAAAGAAAAAGGAAAATTTAATAAAATAGAAGATATAAAAAATGTTAATGGAATAGGTGAAAATAAATTTAATAAAATAAAAGAATTTATTAAAATATAAGCTTGATAATTAAAGTAAAATAATATACAATATAATTGATGTGAATACAAATAGAGAAGAGGAAAAATATGAAAACAAAGGAAAAACGAAACATATTAATATTACTAATTATATCAATATTAATAATAATTGCGGAAAATGTATATATAAATTTTAATACACCAAATATAGAAGAACAAATATCAAATAAAGAAGTATTACTAGGAACTACAGATGTGCATGGAGAAGGAATTATAATAAATATAAATGATGGAAATGATTTGATTCATCAAGAAGATATAGTTATATTATTAGATGAATTAAAAAATGCTGGAGCAGAGGCAATATCTGTAAATGGACAAAGAATTGTAAGTAATACATATGTTTATTGTGATGGAAGTGTAATATTAATAGATGGAGTAAAAATAGGAAATCCGTTTGTTATAAAAGCTATAGGAGATAGTCAAACAATTTATGGAGCTATTACAAGAAATAAAGGATATGTAGCAACACTAACCAAAGATGGGATACAAGTAGATGTACAAAAAAGTGAAGATATAGAAATATCAAAAACAAATAAAACAATAATGCAAAATGTTGTAAATGAAAAAAATAGTGTTAAAAAATTAAAAAAGATAGATAAATTAATTGGAAATTTAAGTGTTTCAGGTTCAGGAGTTGAAATTACAATTGATACATCTAAAACTAGTGATATAACAGCAATTACATTATTACAATTAATAAATGACTTGAATTCAGCTGGAGCAGAGGCAATATCAATAAATGATAACAGAATTGTTAATATGACAGACCTTATGGACATTAACAAGGAATATATTTTAGTAGATAGTAATTGTGTTAGTTCACCATATGTTATAAAAGCAATAGGAAATATAAACAAGTTAAGGACTACTATAAACTTGGAAAATTCAACAATATCTAAGTTAAGAAGAAATGGAAAAAATATAGAGGAAAAATATAAAACTTATTTAAAAATAGATGAATATACAGTTTCAAGAGGACAAAACAAATTATTACAAAAATACATAAAATAAAAAATCTAGCAGAAAATGCTGGATTTTTTATTTTGACGAAAATCCAGCATGCCGTAAGAAAAAAAGAAAAAAATAATATGATTGTTACAAAAGTTTAATAAAAATGTCAAGAATTAACAAAAAAACTAGAAATATGACTTCCGTAAGCGTATTTGGACATAAAAAACAAATGGAAAAAAGTGCATCTTGAAATAAAAAATAAATTTGTTAAACTAAAAGTAATATATATATAAATCAAAGGAGAAAGCAAAATGGAAAAACGTAAAATATTTTTGAAAATAATTGCTATAGCGATTTCAGTTATAACAATTTTAGGAATTTTAGTGAAAGGAATATATTCAGCAAATGACAATCATTATGTTATTGATGTTGTAAATGAAAGTGCAACAAGCAAAAATGAAGAAATGCAAATAACAGAAAAGATTGTAAAACCAGCTAATCAACAGTATTTTGATTCAAAAGAATTAAACTATGAAGTAGAATTAAAAAACATAATGCAAGAAAACTTTGAAACACAAGTTGCTATGGTAATAGACACTTCATACAGTATGGGAATAAATGATGCACAAAATGCTGCAAAAACTAAAGCGAAAGAATTAGCAAGCGGTATATTGAATAATGTTAAAAATTCTAGAATTTCTGTATCAAATAATAATAACGTTAAACTTAATATGACTAGTACAAAAACGGATGTTACTACCAATATAAAAAACATAAACAATCAAATAAATGCTTTAAAAGATGGAGAAGGTAGTGATAGTAACATTGGTTTAGATAATGCATATAAGACATTTACAACACCATTGGATTCAAAAAATACTGTAAATAAGTACATAATTGTTTTTACAGATTCAACAGATGAAGTTTCAGAAAAAATGAAACAATTAATGGAAAATGATGAAAACTTACAAATTATATCAATCTTAGTTGATATGACAAGTACATCTTACATAAACAATGGAGTAGCAACAGCAGGAGAAGTATATGTTTTACCAAGTGAAGTTTCAGCAGAAGAAATTACAAATGCAAAAGTACTAGATTTTGATTTGATATATGATGAATTGAATAAAACAATAAGAAATGTAGAAGTAAATAATGTTTTCTCAGATGAAATTTTAAATTATTTTGATATTTCAGACTTTAAGACAACAAAAGGAACTGTAGAAAAAACAGAAAATGGTTATACATGGAATGTTGAAGAAATGAAATTTTCACAAACAGAAAAATTAACATTTAAAGTTACCTTGAAGTCAAATGTAGATATAGATGCAGGTGTAATATTTAACGAATTATACACAAACAAAACACAAAATATAAAATACAATACATATAAAAATTCTACAAATAAAAAACAATTAGAAGGAACAGATGCAAGAGAAAATACAGAATCAACAGTTATAAAAATTTGTCAAGGTTACGATTTAAAAATAAAAGCAGTAAATGAAGCTAATAATAAATTAGCAGTAGACGGAGCAACTGTAAAAGTAGAAGGAAAAAATGAAGCGGGAGAAGTAGTTTGTGATATTACTAAACAAACAGATAGTGATGGATATATAACTATTACAGCAAGTGATGCAAGAGCATTAAGAGGAGATGGAACAATAACATATACAGTTTCACCAACAGAAGTAAAAACAGGTTATATTTCAACAGATCCTATAACATTTGATATAACAAATAATAAGACAACAAGAAAACTTGTATTTGACAATCATGAATCTAATGTAAATGGAACTGTAAATGAAGAAAAAAGAAGTGTTGAAGTCATAATGCCTATTAATGCACAAAGAATAGACTTTGAAATAAAATCAGTTGAAAATGGAAATGACCAAACAACAGTATCTGATTGTGAATTTGAATTAATACAACCAAAATTAAATAACAAATATGAAATGGATGTGTTAGCCGGTAAAACTGATGAAAACGGAATCTTACATTTTTCTCCAACAGTTATGACAAAAGATGGAACATACAATTATATTTTAAGACAAGTATCAGCGCCAGACATGTATGAAGTAACAAATTTAACATTAATAGAAATAACATATAAAGATGGAATAATAACAAAAATATCAAAACAATTTAATCCAAATATAGATACGGAGGTATGTACAGATAAAGAAAATCATGTTTTGATTACAGTAAAAGATGAAAGTTTAAAAACAAATCCATTTGATTTACAAATAAATTTAAGTGATGATAAAGATGGAACAAAACTAGAAGGTGTAACATATTTGGTTTCTACAACAAATTCAAATAACCAAGTTAGAAATGAATATGTAACAACAAATGAAGATGGTCAAATAAACACAAAAATCTATGGAAGTGGTAATTTAAATATTAAAATTACAGAACAAAGTCCAAAAGTTGGATATGTTGCAGATACAGTTTCAAAAAATTTAACAATTGACAGAAATAATAATATAATAACAATTTGGTATAAAACAGAAAATCTAAATGTAGAACAAAGTACAAGCCAAGAAGATATAATTGTAAATTTAACAAGTACAAAGAAAAATAAACAAAATATAGTAAGAGTATCTTTAGTAGATGCTGATGAAAATGATGTTGATGTTGGAAAAAATGTTATATATTATTTGAAAGATACAGAAACAGAAATTCAATATGGACCAGCAGTATCAGATAAAAATGGTGAATTATCATTTACAATAGAAAATAAAGAAGAAGGACAACACAGATATTCATTAATAGTTGATAAATCAAGTGTTCCAAAAGAATATGATGTTGAGCAAGTTGCAGATCATATTGGATTTAATTTGGTATTTGATGGAGAAGGTTATATAGTAGATGAAAATGTTATAGATAATCAAACTATTATAAAAGACTACTATTCAAAAGTAACTAATGAAACAAGTATGGAATATACATGTTTTATAACAGTTGGTTATAAATTAATAGAAGATAACACGGTAGATTTTAGGGTACAATTGAATGATAAAGACGATACTCGTAAAGCTCTTGAAGGAGCAAAATATAATATTAATATTGAATGGGATATTAATGGTGTAACAAGAACAAAAACAATAAAAGAAAGACAAACAAATACTAGCGGAAACTTATCTACAAGAATTGTAAAAGCTGATCAAGTAAGAATATATGTACAACAAGTTGGAGCAAGTGCAGGATATACTATTGACACAACAACACAAGAAATATATCTAAGTTTTAGAAATAATGGATTAACAAATATAACATCACAATCTCCATATGATAGAGGACAAACTAATGTTAATGAACCAAATCAAGGAGCATATATAAATGGTGGATCAACAATTGTATATCAACATTTAAACAAAAAGAGAACAGCAGAAGATACATATCTAAATTTAACAATAAATAAACTTGATACAAATGGAGCATATGTAGATGGAGTTTTAGTTAATATAAAATCAAATATTTTAAAAGACAAAACTAATGGGGCATTAAATGACAAAAAGACAACAGGTGAAAAAGGTTCAGCAGGAACAATTGCATATGATTATAAGAGTTACTTAGAAGATAAAACACATAATGATTATATAAGAGTTCCAAATATAGGAAAAGAAGGAACAGAGAATGATGAAATAATTTATGATTTAGAAATATCTGAATTATCAAGAAAGAATAATGATCCATCACAAGATACAGTAAAAAATGGAACAACTGTAAAATTAAGATTAATATTTAGAGAAAAAGACAATAGAATTTTATTAACAAATGTTGAAACAATATATGGAAATAGACTAGTAAAAAGTAAAACATTCTCAAGTGCAGGAGATAATAGTGAAGGAAGAGCAGAAGAAGATTCTTTAGGTGTATATTTAGCAAATATTACATTAGATTTATATACAAATTATGATGAAGTAGGAAATCTAGCATTAGACTTAAAGAAACAAAATAATACAGGAAATGAATTAACAGGAGCAGAATATGATATAAAAGTTGTAAATCCTGATACAACAGTAGTTAGAAAACATGTTAAAGTTGATAATGGAGATGAAAACTCTGCAATAGAATTAACAGGATTATCTGTAAATGTAGGAAGCTTAATTTATATAACAGAAACTACAGCTCCAATTGGTTATGGAGTAAATACAAATGCTGAAACATTAGAAGTAAAACAAATTACTGATGATGGAGAAGTTGTTTTAGAACAAATAGATCAAGCATACTCAGCAAACAGATTAAAATTAGAAAAACAACAATCAACAACTACATCAGCAGGAACAACAAAGAGTAACTATTTAGTAACATTAACAGATTATTCTTTAGATAAATTCGAATTTAATATTAATGCAGTTGATTCTACAACATTAAATGGAATAAATGGTTATGGATTTAAAGTAGAGAGTTCATTAGGTGCCCAAAAAACAGTAATAACAGATTCTAATGGAAATGGATTAGTTAATGTTGGAGGAAATATAGAAAATAGCACAATAACATACACAATAACATCAAATAAGGTAGCAGATTATTATAAACCATTTAAAAATACAATAAAAGTAAATGTAGTATTTGATGTTTCGGGTAATGTTGATATTGATAGCACAATGAATACACAAACAGATGCTAATTATGGAAGAATATGGAGTATTAAAAACTTAGAGACAAGTGGAAAAATCAATATACAAATCTTATTAGATCATCAAGACCCATTAGTAGTAAATGTAGAAACTGTTGACAAAATAACAAATGCAGTATTAAGAGATACTGAATATAAAATAACAGATTCTCAAGAATTACCAGGAACAGGAAAAGAAGCTATACAAGTAGGATATTGTTTAGAAAATGGAGTAAAAACATACAAACTAATTCAAACGAAAATAAATAATTCTTATGCAAAAATGTCAGATAAGACATTTAAAATAACATACACAAATGAAAAAGTAACAGATGCAACTCTAGATAGTGATAGAGATGATGATACTATAACAATAACTGGTAATAAAGCAATAAAAATAAGAATATATGTAGAACCAAAAGTACCATTTGAAATTACAAACTTATATTATTTTGAAAACTCAACAAAACTACAAGGTGCAAATTTTGAAGTAACAGAAGTATCTGGAGGAGATAGAGGAACTGGGACAACAGATGCAAATGGAATAACAGGAATATATTCAGGTATATTAGGAACAAATCAAGAACTTATATATAAAGTAAAACAAACATCAGGAGCAAGTTCTTATGCAACTGTAGAAGAATTCTATGTAAAAGTTAAATATAACGAAAATAGAGAAATAACAGAAGCAAAACTTGTTGATAACAATGGAAATGATGTTGAAGAAAATAGATTTGTAACAGTATCATATACAAAAACTTCAACAGCATCAACATACAATGGTAATACAAAAGGAATAGTAAAAATACAAGTATTAAATTATCCAGAATTTAAAATGAACATTGAAAATGTAGATAGAAGAGATGGAACAACCCAAATAGCGGGAACTGAATATAGTGTATCTTCTAAATATACAACAAGTGAAAATCAAGAAGTTTCATTTACAAGTACAAGTGGTGTAATAACAAATACAGATGGTATGGGCATAGCACATTTAGATAAAACAAAAGATAACACAGTAGTAACATATACAATAAAAGAAGTTAAACCAGCAATTGGTTACCAAACATTAGGGAAAGACATAGATGTTGTAGTTACATATGACGAAAATGGATATGTAAGTAATGTAACATTGAAAGATAATGATAATGTTAGTCAAATTGCTAGTGTATCAAAAAGCGAAACTATGACTAATGATGTTGACAAATTCCAAGTTAATGTACAATTAAAAAATAATCCAATATTAAAATTTAACTTAACAGCAGAAGATAGTGTAGACCATAATACAAAAATAAAAGATATTGGTTTCCAAATTGTAAGTAAATATGCTGAAAATGTATATTCTAATTCATCAGCAACAAATAAAGTAAATCAAACTCAAACACCAGAAACATCTTATACAGATATAAATGGTTATACAGCATCATATTTAGATAGAACATTAGAAAACAAAGATATGTATTATACAATTAAAGAAGTTCAAAAATCTGCAGGTTATAATTGGCAAGACAAAGACATAATTATAAAAGTTACATATGATAATGATGGAAAAATATCAACAATTACTCCAACACAAGGAGGAGAATTAATTAATATTACATCATTTGATAAAGATAACTTTGAAATAAATATGGAAATATATAATGAAGAAATTAAAGAATTTGGAATTCATTTAACAGCAGTTGATACATACAATGTAAATAAAAAATTAAATGGAATGAGAGTAGAAGCATTCTTGACAGATTCTACAAGACCTACTGATTATGTATCAGATGGAAAATATGAATTAGTTGGAGATAAGGCATTATTAACAGGAGCTGACAGAGATAATAACGGAACACCTGATATTTCTTATGGTGAAGATTATGAATCTATGGGACAATATACAAAAGGTGCAGGAACTAGAACATTAAGACTAGTTATAAAGAATGATTCAAAACAAACAAGTCAAAGTGGTTATTACTTAGATAGTTATGATGGAAGTAATTCTGGAAATAATGTTGGTTACTATACAGGAACACACTACAATCAAGATGCAAAATATCAAACAGTTGCATATCAATGTTTAATTAATGTAACTTTTGATGATGAAGGAAAAATAACTGATGCAAGATTAAATACAGGATTAAATACATATATAGGTTGGCTAGTAGATGGAAGATATGTTCAAATAGATGAAAACAACTTAATAGATCATACAAATTACAAATTGAATATTACTTTAAAATTCTTCCCAATGTTTGATTTAAAATTAAATGCAATGGATAATTATACATTCCAAAGTGAAGTTGATGAAAATGGAAAACCAATTTCATTAGATGGAGCTAAATATACAGTATCAACAGAAAGAAAGAATAATACAAGAGAAGAAGATGAATTTGTTAAAGCTGGATATATAGGAAGAGGAAATACATATGGAAATGGACATATAGTTGATGGTTCTATTTATGAAGATACAAATGAATTATTTGTACCAATAGAAAAGAATTATACAAGATTATTCTATGTATATGAGCAATCAGAGCCAAAGAATTATCAAAAATATGTAGATAGATACATAACAAAAGAAAATCAAAAGTTAGTTGCAATAATAAGTGTAAAATTTGATGAAAATGGAGAAATTGATTATAACAATTCTATAGTTAGAAAAATAAATGATAATATAATTAAACCATATATGAATGAAAGTGGAAATGCATCTTTATCATCTAACAACATCAAAGAATATAATTATTATTATAACAAAGATAGTTCAAATAGAAATATTGATTTCTATATAGGCTATGCATTAACAACAAAAATAAGTGTAAAAGCAGTAGATGATATATCAAATAATCCAATAGCTAATATTAGATTGTACCCATTTACAAATAATACATATGTATCAAATACTTCATATGAATATAATACAGTATCCTTCAGAGATACAAATTCAGATGGAAAAGCTTCATGGAATTATTGGGGAGCTGCAACAAATGATAATGTAAATAAATACATAATAGCTTCTTCAAGAATAGGAAATAACTATAATGGTTACTTCTTCCCAAGCGATATGGCAAATACAGGACTTGGTGGAAGTGGAAACGAATCAGATTATTATACAGAATTAGATATAACATATGATAGTAATGGTAAAATCTCTAACATACAATCACTAAAAGCAGATTTATGGGGAGATGACAATGTTACAAATATCTCATGGGATTCAGCAACAGGAAATGTTTATATAAATATGCTATATAGTAGAAAATTACAAGTAACATTAAATAAAGTAGACTACTATGATAATACTATAAATAATTTATCAGCTGGATTTAATGTTACATCTAATAAAGGATTACAAACATCTATAAATGCAAAACAAATGACAATATTAGGAAAAGTATATAAAGATACAACAGTAAAATATACTTTATCTGAAACAAGATTACCAGAAGGTTATTACCCAATATCAAAACCAATAGATTATTACATAACATTTAATGATAAAGGTAATTTCTCAAAAAATAATGTAAAATCAGATAGTGATTACTTTGAAACAGTAAATACTGTTGAAGATACACAAAAAATAAATAAGACAACACCAGATTTAACAATAAATATAAAAAATAAACCATCATTTAATTTAGATTTACAAGTAATTGATAAATTTTATAAAAGTTATGGTTTGAAAGATGCATATCTTAAAGTTACAAGTAGCAAAGGTGATGTTGCAGCAGGTAATCCACAAACAGACAGCAGAGGTTATGCAAATGTAATAGCAGGACCAGTATATCCAAATGAAACTGTAAGCTATTATATAGAACAAACAAATACAATTGATGAATATTATGCAAATACAACAAAGATTGAATTACAAGTAAAATACAACGAAGCTGGAAAAATAGAAGATTATAAAATAATAAAAGGAAATGATGTAATTAATAATTTTGATTCTAGTAATTTTATGAATACTAGAGAAATATCAATGCAAATAATGAATATGCCGAAGGATATAAAAATGGGTATATACAAATATGATAAAACAACAAATTCAGCTATGGCAGGAGTATCTTTTGAAATAACAAAAACAGATATTAACTCAGGAAAAAGCACAGTAACAGATATTGTAACAGAAACAAATGGAGTTGTTATAACATCAATAGATACATTTAATACATCATTAAGTGGTAAAACAATAAAATATACAATACATGAAAAAGAGACACCAACTTCATATAGAAGTATGGAAGATGTAGTATTTATAATCAGATATAATGCAGATGGAAGTATTGCATCATGTAATCAAGTTGCAAATGATAATGGAATACTAAATATAAAAACAAAATTAGAAATTGCTACAAATGGTAATATTAAGATAATTAATGGACAAAGAGTACACTTTAAAGCAACAATTCCAAATGATAATGCATACAACTTAATAATTAAAGATGAAGATATAAATTATGCAGGATTAGGAATTGAAAGAACTCAATATGATGTAAGTATAAATGGAGAATCATATTCAGCAGAACAAACAAATGAAAATGGAATAACAACAATAGAAGATTTAACACAATCTGGAGAAATAACAATTAATATTGCTGAACGTCAAATAGGAGAAGGCTATAAATCAAATATAAATAATAAAGTATCTATAAAATTACAAAAAGGTGTAGATATATATAGTTTGAATTTAGACTCTGAAAGTGAAGGTTATGTTGATGACAAAAATGCTACAACAACAAATGCAATAGTAAAAGTTGATGAAACATATGGAAATATAGAAGTTACATTTAAAAATGAAACAAAAACAACTTTAACAGTATTAAAACAAGATATTAATTCAAAAGTTGGATTAAAAGATACAGAATTTGAAGTTATAGCACAACAAGTTGACAATAACGGAGCAGAAATTGGAGAAGCAATAACATTAACAACAGATGAAAATAAAACAACAGATAAAAATGGTATGTTAAGTTTTGAGTTAGGAGTTGCTCCGCAATCTCAAATATGGAAATATACATTCAAAGAAATAAATCCACCAGAAGGTTACAATCCAATTGTTGATTTAGCAATGACAGTAACATTTGACCAATATGGAAGAATATCAAATCAAGTATCAAGTAAACAAAGTAGATTAAATGCAGTTATGGAAGATAATTATTATAATTGTCATAACATATATGCAATCATATATAATGGAGATGTATCACCAGCTTACACAGTAAAAGTAGTAACTGAAGATGCAGAAACAGGAAAGAGAATTAATGGTTCAAGTATATATATGAACATAACAGATGCAACAACAGGAAACTTGATAACAGTACAACCAAAAACAGGAGCATCAGCTAGTAATGGTTCAATATCTCAAACATCAAATTTAGGAATAGATGGAAAGAATTATACAGATGAACAAATAAATGCAGAAGATAGTAATGCGCCTGTAATTGTAGAAAGAGGATTAACATACATTGATAATATTGATTATGAAGGAACAATAAACATAGAAATAAGTCAAAAAGGAACATCAAAAGGATATGTTTATGGTTCACAACATACAGATGGAAATATTCAAATATCAACAAAATATGTACCACAATTAGATAATGATCCTACAGCTGAATTTACAGTAGTACAAAATGATGGATTTAATGTTATAGTTGATAATTCAAATAGAACAATAACAATTAAAATATTAAATGAATCACAAGTTGTATTTGATATAACAACAACAGAAAAAGCATCAAAACAAGAAACAGAAAGAGTAATAAAAGGAGTAAACTACAATATTACAGCTGAAATTCAAACTGCAACAGATAGTATCTTAACAGATATTGATGTTACAACACCATTATCAGATGAAAATGGACAAACAATAGGAAATGTTGGAAAAGCTTATGCTGGAAAAACAATAGTTTATACAATACATCAAAATACACCAGAGAAATATAAAGCTATCGAAGATATTCAAATAGAAGTAAAATATGACTCTAATGGTTATATGAAGTACTATGAACTATTATCTTCACAAGATAATGCAAGTATAAGTATCGAAAAAACAAAAGATAGAACAATAACAATTAATGTATATAATACAAAAATATTAAATGGATATACAGTATATGTTGAAAAACATGCTATGGATACAGAAATTGATGAAGAAGCTTATAATAGAGTATTAGCAGGAGCTAAATATAAAATAACAGTAAATCAAGAAGAAGCTGGAATTGAATATACAACTTGGACAGATGTAACAGACGAAGATGGTATAATTAGAGGATTAACATTCAATGGTTATGGTTATATAACAATAACTCTTGAAGAATTAGAAGCACCAGATGGATTTGCAATAGATACATTAAGACAAATAAGACTATATAGAGATGCAAATACTGGAAAAATAGAAGAAATAAGCGGAGATGTAAACTTCACAACAAATGAGGATTATACAGAAGTTTATTTAAAACCAGTAGATGTTCAAGCTGATGATAAATTTACATTAATAGTAAATAAATATTCAACAGCAAGTAACAAACGTATTACAGAGGACCAAGCTGAATTCAGAGCTGAATTACAAAAAGAAAACGAAGAGGGACAAATAACTTATAAAAATACAATTGAAAACATATTTACAGATAAAAATGGTAAAGCTATTATGGACAATATAGATATGCCTACAGAAACAGGAAAATATAAATTAATATTAACAGAGATAGAAGCACCAAAAGGATATGAAAAATTAGCCGAACCAGTAGAATTGGAAGTTACATTTGAAAGAGATTCAGCAGGAAAAATTATAATTTCAACAGTATCAGAAGATGAAGAGCATAATGTAACAATATCAAAGATAACAAAACAATTAATAGGATTAAATGTAGGAAATGATGTTGACGATAAAATACAAGAAGATGAATATTCATTAGACTTTACAAAAGTTGATGGAAATACAAATGAAGCAATTCCACAAACAGCAATCTATAAAGTAGCATTACCAGATGATTACAACACATCAGTATATACAGAAACCTCAGAAACAAAATTAGGACCTGGAAAACTAGACTATTGTTATATCGAACAAGATAAAGATTATAAAGTAAGATTAACACACATGAAACTACCATCAAAACCAGGAAGATATACATATGTTATTAAAGAAATTGTTGCTCCAGAAGGATATGCAAAAATTGATGAAGAATTAACATTAACTTTAGAATTTGCAAGACACGAGGAAGATGGAAAACTTTATATTGCAGATGCAACATCAAGCAATGATAAATACTTAAGAATAAATACACAAACACCTAGCGAAACTAATGTAAGATTTAGTGTTGATGTTATAAATTACCCAGCAGAACAGAATAAATTTACAATACATTATGACGCTAATGATAATGGAGAAGGAACAGTTGTACCAGAAGATCAAATAAAAGACAAAGATGTTGATATAGCATTAAGTACAACAGAACCAACAAGAACAGGATATACATTTGAAGGTTGGGCAACATTACCAAATGGAACAGTAGCACAATTTAAACCAGGAGATACATTTACATTAAATCAAGATATAACTCTATATGCGATATGGGAAGAAGCACTATACTTGAAATCTGATAAATATAAAATTTCAAATGAAAATGATTATGCAACAGATACAAATTCAAATGAATATGTAAATGGAGATAAATATATATTTGGAATTAAGCCAGCAATAGGAGCAATGAAAAACTCAGAAGAAAATAAAGGAACAAACCTAGAAGAATTAAAAAATCATATTACAACAAATGCTGATAAAATAGAGGTTATAAAACAAGACAATACAATACTAGAAAATGGAGATTTAATAGGAACTGGAATGAAAATTGTATTAACAAAGGGAAATAAAAAAATTGAAATTATTGCAATAGTATTAGGTGATGTAAATGGCAATGGAAGTTTGGACGGTTCAGATAAAACAAATGCAAGTAACTTTATAAGCAAAGATGATTCAACTAGATTTGATACAATAGAAAAGAGATTATCATTAGATGTAAATTTAGACGGAAAAATAAGACCATCAGACTTAACAGTACTAAGACAAGCATTAGCAAATGATGATAACAGTGGAATGGGGGTGTAGAATATGAATAAAATATTTAAAACTACTATAGCGCTAGTTGTTGTATTAGCAATAATAATGACGCCATTCATATATTCAAAAGCCACAGAAGAAAAACCATATATAGAAATCACTAAAGATATGACTAATTATGAAAAGGAAAAAACAATAGAATTAACAATTAGTTTGAAAAATATGAAAAATAAAATATCATATATTGAAGCATATATAGATTATGACAAAGAAATATTTGAAGAAGTTACATCAAAAGATTTTTCAAATAGTTTAAATGAAAATACTTTAAGTTACTTTAGTTATAGTAATAAAGCCAACAAAATAGTAGTCGAATTTGATGAAGACACTGAGGTAACAGAACTTTGTAAACTAAAACTAAAAGTATTGGACAATATTGAAGATATAAGTACAACAAAATTTAAAGTTAGTCATGGAAATTGTTATTCTTATAATGATGACAAAACAATAGAATTTGGTGATGTCACAGAAACATTTGCTGAAAATAATGATGAAGAAAAATTATATTTATCAACAGAAAAATACAAAATTGGTGAAAACAATATAAAAGATTATGAAGATGGAGATAAATATATATCAAGAATTACAAAAGAAACAAAGTTAAAAGATTATATAAATAATTTAAAAACAAATGGAGAAATAACAGTAACAAAAGAAGATGGAACAAAATTAACAGAAGAAGAGTATGTCGGAACAGGCATGAAATTAACAGTAACAAAAGATAAAGAAAAAATAGAATTGAAAATAGCAGTATCAGGAGATTTAAATGGAGACGGAAAAGTTACGGCAACAGACTTATCAACAATAAACCAAACAATTTTAAAAACAACAAAATTAGAAAATGAATATAAGTTAGCAGCCGACTTAGATGAAAACAATAATATTACAGCAACAGATTTATCTACATTAAATAAAATGTTACTAAAAATTCTATAAAATAAAGTTAGCACTTGAGCCAAAAGGCTTGAGTGCTAGCTAATAATATATTTTTTATGATTTAAATATTGTATTTATAACTAGCATTTAAATTGATATAAAAATATGTAATAAAAATGTAATATAAATATAATATTCAAGTTATAAAATAATGAAAGTTTAGCTTCCGCAGAGTGTTATAAATCAGACTATTGTAAAATAAAAATAATGTACTTGAATAAAAAAAATATACATGTTAAATTAAAAATAATAAGAAATATTATAAGGGGGATATTATGCAAATGTTGAAAAACCAAGCAAAATCTAAAAATATAAGTTTATTATTGCTTATTTCAATATTAATACAAATGGTAATGCCATTAACAACATTAGCGGCAGGGTTAACAGTAAGGTTTTCTTCTAGTGCAACAGAAATAAAAGCAGGAGATACAATTAGTGTTAATATTTATGTTACAGGAGGAGAAACTTCATATTTTTCAGCATATTTAGAATATGATGAAAGTGTTTTTGAAAAAATCACAAAGAGTAGTATTTCAATAAATTCTAAACTTATTGCTGATGAAGATTATGGATTATGGACCAAAACATATTCTAATTCAAATGGAGTACAAAAAATAAGTATTTCAGAATCTGAAGGAACATCATTTACTGTACCAGATAATGGACTATTAGCTACAATAAAATTTAAAGCGATTGCAAATGCAACAACATCAACTATAAAATTCAACAATATAGCATTAGTTGATGTAAATAAAAGTGATATTGATGCGGGCAATATGAGCATAAAAATCCCAGAAAGTGGAGCAACTACTTATACAATAACATATAATCCTAATACAACAGATTTAGTAGAAAATATAATGTCAAGCGGAGTAAAAGTAGAGGGAAAAAATTACACAATAGCAAGTGCTCCATCAAGAGTAGGATATACATTTACAGGCTGGAATACAGCAGCAAATGGAAGTGGAACTCCATATGCAGCAAATGCAACATACTCAACAGATGCAGAATTAAATTTATATGCACAATGGCAAATAAAATCAGCAACATTAACAGTAAACCCAAATGGAGGAATTTGGGAAGGAAGAACAACAACACAAACATACACACAAAATTATCAAACAACAAAAGCTATAAGCAATCCAACAAGTGGACCAAATGGTTATATTGTAAGATTTAACTCTAATGGAGGAAATACAATAAATCAAATAATACAAACTCAAAGTTTTTCTAACTGGAATCTAACTGGTGGAGGACAATTAAATGGAACAACATACACATTTGAAGATACAGCTGGAACATTAACAGCACAATATGTAGGAGATGCAATAACATTACCAACACCAACAAAAACAGGAGCAACATTTAATGGTTGGTATACACAATTATCAGGCGGATCAAGAGTAGGTGGAGCAGGTGAATCATATACACCATCATCTACAACAACATTGTTTGCTCAATGGAATGAAGTACAATACACATTGACAGTAAATCCAAATAGTGGAACATGGAATGGAAGTAGTTCAATCCAAACTTTAAATGGAACATATAATTCAACAAAAACAATATCAAATCCAACAGCACCAAATGGTTATACTGTAACATTAAATGATAATGGAACAACAAGTAACATAGTTCAAACTAAAAAATTTAGTGGATGGACAAATGCAGGAAGCGGAAGCATAAGTGGAACAACATATACATATGGAGCTGGAGATGGAACAATAACAGCAAATTATACAGCAAATAGTGTAAACTTACCAACACCATCAAAAACTGGATATGTGTTTGATGGTTGGTATACAGCAGCAACAGATGGAAGTAAAATAACATCACCATATATGCCAACAAATAATACAACATTATATGCACATTGGACAGCAAATAGATATACAATAACATTTGATAATGCTGGAGGACAAAATTCAACACCAACGAAAGAAGTATCATATGGGCAAACATACGGAACATTACCAACACCAACAAAAGCAGGTTATACATTTGATGGTTGGTATAATGGAAGTACAAAAGTAACAGAAAGTGATATTGTAAATATAACAAGTAATACAACATTAACTGCTAGATGGTTAGGAAGTGAATATACAGTAACATTCGATCCAGATGGCGGAAATGTTAATCCAACAACAAAGAAAGTAATAAATGGTGGAACATATGGAACATTACCAACACCAACAAAAACAGGAAATATATTTAAAGGTTGGTATAAAGATACAACAAAAATAGAAGAAACAACAACTGTTGATATATCAACAAATATAACATTAAAAGCAAGTTGGGAAGTAATAAAATATACATTAACAGTAAACCCAAATGGCGGAACTTGGAATGGAAATACAACATCACAAAATTTTGGACAAGGATATGGAACAACAAAAACAATATCAAATCCAACAGCAACACCAAGTGGATATACAGTTAGATTTAATACAAATGGTGGAACAAGTACAGATTCATTACAACAAATACAAACAACAGCATTTGATGGTTGGAAATTAACAGGTGGAGGAACATTTGTAGCGCCAACATATACATATGGAACTTCAAATGGAACATTAACAGCACAATATACAGGAAAAAATGTCACATTACCAAATGCAACAAAAACAGGATCTACACTTAAAGGATGGTATACATCAGGAACAGGAGGAACAAGAGTAGGTGGAGCAGGAGATGCATATACACCAACAGAATCAACAACATTGTTTGCACAATGGAATGAAACTGAATATACATTAACAATAAATCCAAATGGAGGAGTTTGGAATGGAAGTGCATCAAATCAAACAGTAATAGGAACATACAATTCAACAAGAACAATAGCAAATCCAACAGCACCAAATGGTTATACAGTTACATTGAATGATAATGGTAGAACAAATAGTATTGTACAAACAAAAACATTTAGTAGATGGATAAATTCAGGAAGTGGAAATATAAGAGACAACACAACATATACATTTGGAAATGGGGATGGAACATTAACTGCCGAATATACAGCAAATGTTGTAACATTACCAACACCAACAAAAGATGGATATACATTTAATGGTTGGTATACAGAATCAACAGGAGGAAATAAAGTAAATTCTCCATATACTCCAAACAATGATATAACATTATATTCTCATTGGACAGCAAATAAATATACAATAACATTTAATAATGATGGAGGACAAAATTCAACAACAACAAAAGAAGTAACATATGGAGAAAAATATGGAACATTACCAACACCAACAAAAGATGGATATACATTCGATGGATGGTTTACAAGTAACGGAACAAAAATATCTGAAAATGATAATGTTAATATAACAGAAAATATAACATTAATAGCAAAATGGCAAGGAGAAAGCTATACATTAACAGTAAATCCAAATGGTGGTACATGGAATGAAAGTTCTGAAATTCAAACAGTAGTAGGAACATATAATTCTACAAGAGAAATATCAAATCCTATAGCACCAAAAGGATATACAGTAACATTAAATGATAGTGAAAATACAACAAGTGTTGTACAAACAAAAAGCTTTAATGGATGGACAAAAACAGGAAGTGGTACAATAGCCGGCACAACGTATACATTTGGAAATGGAAATGGAGAAATAGTAGCTAACTATACTTCAAATAAAGTAACATTACCAATACCAACAAAAGAAGGATACACATTTAAAGGTTGGTTTACACAAGAAAATGGTGGAACAAAAGTTGAAACATCATATATGCCAGAAAGTAATACAACATTATATGCACAATGGGAGGCAAATAAATATACTATAACATTTGATGGAAATGGAGTAACACTTGAACAAAATTCTAAAGAAGTAACATATGGACAAGCATATGGAGAATTACCAACACCAACAAAAGAAGGATATGATTTTGATGGATGGTATACAGAAGATGGAAATCTTATAAAATCAAGTGATATTGTAAATATAACAAAAAATACAACATTAACAGCGAATTGGAGTGTAAAAAAATACACAGTAATATTTAAAAATGATGATGGAAGTGTACTTTATACAACATTAGCTCAATATGGAAATAAAATAGTATATTCAGGAAAAACACCGGTTTCTACAAAAATAATTCCAGGATATGAATCAAAATTCAAAGGTTGGGAAAATCAAGATGCACTTGAAAGTATACAAGGTGATACTACTGTTACAGCAATATATGAAGTAACAATCATCCAATATAAAATAATATACAATAATATTAAAGATTGTGACAATTCTAAAAATCCAACAAGTTACACAATAAAAGACAGTAATATAACATTAGAAAATCTAGAAGATAAAGAAGGGTCTAAATTCCTAGGATGGTATGATAAAGCAGTTGAAGGAAACAAAGTAGAAAGTATAGATACTTCTAAATTGGAAAATATAATATTATATGCTCAATGGAAAGATGATAAACTATATCTAAAATCTGAAAAATATAAAGTTGGAGAAAATGATATAGACAATTATGAAGAAGGAGATATCTATTTAGATAAAATACAACCAGAAACAACATTAAAACAATTAATGGAAAGTTGTGATACAAACGGAATAATATCTGTTATAGATAAAAATGGAAAAGAAATAACAGAAGACGAAATTGTAGGAACAGGAATGAAGATAAAAGTTACTAGACATGAACAACAAATTCAATTAACAGCAGTTGTAATGGGAGATTTAGATGGAGATGGAGAAGTATCAGCAGTAGATTTATCAACATTAAATCAAGCAATACTAAAAGATACTAAATTAGGAGAGCTTGAATTTAAAGCAGCAGATTTAGATGATAATATAAAATTAACAGCAACAGATTTATCAACAATAAATAATACAATATTAAAAAATATAAAATTAACATATGATAAGAGCTTAGACAAAAAAACAAATGAATAAGATTTTAAATTTTTAACTTTAAAATATAAATAATGAAAGGAGAAACACGTGATGAAAACAAAATTAAAAACATTAATAACAGTAAGCATTATGGCTTTAATAGTAGTGATTTCTACAATATCAAATGCAGCCTCAGTAGGGATGTTATTATCAAGTAACTCAAAACTAAAGGCAGGTGATACTGTAACAGTAACAATGAGCTTAGGAAATATTGATGCTGGAAATGGTATCGATACAATTACAGCAGAATTAAACTATGATAAAAATGTTTTTGAAACAGTAGAAACATCAAACTTAATTGCAAGCAACAGTTGGACACCAACATATGCTTCATCAACAAATATGTTAACAGTGTTAAAAAATTCAAAAGTTACAAAAGGAGAAACAGTATTAACAATAACATTAAAAGTAAAATCAACTCTTAGTGTTAAATCAACAACAGTAACATTAAAAGACATTGTTGTATCTGGAGGTAGAGTTCAAGATGGTGGTACAGGAGATATAAGTGTAAATAATGCTTCTGTAACAATTAATGCTGATTCAGATGCAATAAGCAAAAATGAAAATACAACAAGTAACACAACAACTACAAACACAACAAATTCTTCAAAAACAAATACTACAAAGCAAAATACAATTTTAAAAGATAACACTGTTACAAAAAAGTCAACATTACCAAAAACAGGAATTGGACAAAGCGGAATAATAGCAATAGTTGTTATTGCAGTAGTTGGAATATTTTGTTATGTTTTATATAAAAAAATTTCGAAAGAAGTAAAATAAAAAAGAAGGTGCCCTAAAATGGACACCTTTTAAAGTTTAATTCCTTTAATATCTGTAATTCTTAATTTTGTCAGTTGAGTAGATATAGACCATGAAGACCAAATTTTTATAGAAGTTGAGTCTTTAAAACCTAGAGAAATTCTGTTTGAATTATCTCCCCATTCCGTATTTAGAATAATCATTTTGCCATAGTCCCAATAAAAATTTTTAGTATACATATTTTTAATTATTTCTGTTGATACAATTTTTGTAGTTGGATTTGCATAATCTTTTACAGGTGCTGAAGCATTACTAATATAAAAAGCATCATATTCGAATATTATATAGTCATAATTTTCTATAGTAGTTGTTAATAGTATATTCTGATTTAACGAAGTATAAGATGTTGGAGTATTAAACACATACCCGTTATCTGTTGTATTGTATAATCCATCTTTTTTATTTATTAAACTTTCTATTTTTATACCTTGATTATTATTTCTAGTACTAGAAAGTTGGTTTATTGTATTTTCATATTTTCCTAATGTAGAGTTCTCGTTTTCGATTGCATTTTCTGTTATTTCTTTTGCTTCTTTTGCTTTTTCAAATAAGCCTGTTTGTGTTAATGCTGTTATCCCAACTCCTGCTAAAATTAACAATATTATTATGGTAATTACAAGTGCTACTAGAGTTATTCCCACTTCATTTTTCCTTTGTTTTTTCATAATATTTATCCTCCTTTAATTAAGTTAGAAACTTAACTAAAAAGAGTAAAAAAATAACACTTTTATGTAAGAAGTGCTGAAATAATTATTAATTTAGAAACTTAATTAATATTTTTATATTAAAAATATAGCATAACAGTAATAAAAAATCAATAGCTATAAAAATAAAAATTTTCATTTAAATTTCTTTAAAAGTTAATAATAGAGTGTTTTTAAGATTTTAAAATTTTATTAAGTTTCTAACTTAATAAAAGGAGGACAAATATTATGAAAAAACAAAGGAAAAATGAAGTGGGAATAACTTTAGTAGCACTCATAGTAACAATAATAATATTGTTAATTTTAGCAGGTGTAGGAATAACAGCATTAACCCAAACAGGCTTATTTGAAAAAGCAAAAGAAGCAAAAAAAATAACAGAAAATGCCCAAACTACAGAAAACATAGTGTTGGGAAGTTATGAAAATAAAATAGATGAAATTACAGGAAGTAGGGATGAGGTAACAATTTCAAAGGAAGAATATGAAACATTAAAGAACGCAAATAGCTATTCAACAGAAGAAAAAAAGGTTGGAAAATGGCTAGATGGATCAGATTTATATAAAGTAACCGTATCTTGCAATTGTAGTATAAATGGACGTAATTGGTATACATTTAATTTAGGATTATCAAAATATAAGATACAAAAAACAATTGATATTGAATATCTTAATGATACAAAAGATGGCAGTGTTGTTTGGGATTTTTTTGGATCATACTTAGAAAAAGATAATTTAAAAGTATTTGTATCTACAGATGAATATATGTCATTCAATTATGTAACATTAACATATACCAAAAATGAATAAATAAGAAATGTCGAAGATTGCAGTAAAAACACAATAAATATTCAATTTATTATTGCAAGATTCGGCATTTCCTTTTAAAACATACAAACTAATTATTTTGAAATCAACAACATTAATTCTAAAAAAATTAAATCTTTAATAAAAACTCAATTAAAAATAAAAAACAAAGTAACAGTTAATAAACAAAACTGACCAAATAGTATAAAATGTACTTGAAAAATTTTATGAATTTATATATAATATGAGAAAGTTAATAAAAGAGAGGTAACCCAAATGAGTATTATTGATTTTAAAATGCCAAAGATTAAATTTAAAAACATGAAAATGAATGTAGAAGAAGAATTAAATAATATTGATTATGAAAAAATACAAAGAAAAAATTCAAAAGAAAAAAGAAATACACCATATGAAGATATGACACATTATAAAACAGTAAAAGAATTTTTCTTGAATTCAGTTGAAAAATACCCTGAAGAAGATTGCATATTAGAAAAACCAGACCATAAAACACCATATAAAATAACAACATATAAAGAATTTAAAGAAGATGTTTTTGGTTTAGGAACAGCTTTAACAAGTGTATTAAATTTAAAAGATAAAAGAGTTGTAATTGTTGGAGAAACACAATATGGATGGTATGTGTCTTATATGGCAATGCTATGCGGAGTTGGTATTGCAGTACCAACAGATAGAGAATTACCAGAAAATGAATTAGAAAATATTATAAGAAGATCAAGAGCAAGTGCAGTTATATATTCTCCTAAAAAAGCAGAAGACATCAAAAAAGTAAAAGAAAATATTCCAGAAGTAGAATATTTTATAGAGATGAAATCAGATAAACCATTAGAAGGAAAAGATGTAGGAATTAATGCTTTAATAAGTTTAGGAAAAAATATTATAAAAACAGGAAATAATAGTTTCGCTGAAATAGAAATAGATCCAGAAGAATTTAGAATATTATTTTTTACATCAGGAACTACATCAAATGCAAAAGGAGTTATGCTAAATAATAGAAATTTAGCAGAAAATATAAATGCTGTATCAGCATATGTTAAATTATACCCAAATGATATGCTATTTTCAGTATTACCATTACATCATTGCTATGAATCAACAATAGGATTTTTGTTACCAATTTCAACTGGTTCAGCAGTAGCAATATGTGAAGGTTTAAGATATATAGTACCAAATTTACAAGAAGCACATCCAACAGCAATTTTAACAGTTCCTCTATTAGTAGAAAGTCTATACAAAAAAATAAATGAAAAAATTGTAAAAAGCAAAAAAGATAAAATGGTTAACTCAATGATTGGAATAACAAATGCTTTAAAAGCAACAGGAATTGATATAAAAAGAAAAGTATTTAAAGAAATATATGAAAACTTAGGTGGAAGATTAAGAATAATAGTATCAGCAGCAGCACCAATTGACAAAAAAGTTGGAGAATGGTTAGAAGGAATAGGAATAACATTTTTACAAGGTTATGGATTAACAGAAACAGCTCCAATTGCAGCACTTACACCAGAATATAAAACATCAGTAGGTTCAGCAGGAAAAGCAATTGTTCAAGCTGACATAAAAGTAGAAAATCCAAATGAAAATGGAGAAGGAGATATATTAATAAAATCACCAACTTTAATGATGGGTTACTATGAAGATGAAGAAGAAACAAAAAAAGTAATAGATGCAGATGGTTATTTCCGTTCAGGAGATATTGGTTACATAGATAAAGATGGATTTATATTCATAACAGGAAGAAGTAAAAATGTTATAGTAACACAAAACGGAAAAAATATATATCCAGAAGAAATAGAAATGCTATTAGAAAAACTTGATGAAATAAAAGAAGTAATGGTATATGGAAAAGAGCCAGAAAACAATAGTAGAAAAGAGGCGGAAGAATTAATTATAACAGCAAGAGTAATTCCAGATAAAGAAAAAATAAAAGAATTATATGGAGATATTTCAGACCAAGAAATATATGATATAATTTGGAAAAAAATAAAAGAAGAAAATAAAAAATTAAATTCTTATAAAGCGGTAAAAGCTCTTGAAATTAAAGATGGCGAATTTGAAAAAACATCTACTATGAAAATTAAAAGATATAAAGAATTAAAAAAATAATAAAAATAAGGCTATAATCAATTATTGGTTATAGCCTTATAAATAATACACATAAAAAAACATAAGCATATCTAAATAATTTCTTTTGACAAAATCTATTATAAATTTCTTGATAAGATTCATTTAAAGCACAGTATTTATCTACTAAAGTTAATAAATAACTTTCTTTATACTTAGGGAAAGAAATAGTAACTGGCCACATATGTTTTAAAATAATATCTTTTTCTTTCTCATTTAAATCAAATAATTTAGAAGCATTTTCATATGCAGTTTTTGGATGAGTAAAAGCATGAAGCCCTTTTCTATCATCTTGTTTTTTTCTCCAATCATATAAAAATAAATCATGTAGCATTGCTGCTCTAGCACAAGAAACATAATCTAAATTAAATTTTTTTCCATATAAATAACAGTAATATGAAGCTATTAGGCAATGGTCAAAACAGCTAGTTTCATAATGTTGCTTAAAGTTTTTCATTTGTTTTACTGTGTCATTATTTAATAAGTCATCTATCATTTGAATAAATTCATCATTACTATAAATTTTTTGTAATAAACTTTCCATGTAAACTCCCTAAAATTTATCTAATAATTATATTTTAAACTATTATATAATATGTGTCAATAGTTTAAAATTGACTTGGAAAATTTGACAGTTATTAAGTAATAGGGTACAATTAATATGTAATAATTAATAGATAGGAAGTGCTATTATGAATAAAAAAGAAAAAGAAATTTTAAATATAGAACAAAGTTTTAAAGATACTTTAGAAAATGAAATAGCTGAACAAAATACAGAAAATAAAAAAGTAGAAATTAAAGATATAAAATATGTAGGAAAAGCCACTTGGAAAGACAAAGTAAATAGAAAAGATATTTCTGATGCTGTTTTCATAGTGGAGAAACAAATTAAAGAAATTGATGAAAATGGAAAAGAAAGAATAACAGAACAAAAAAATTATTATTTAGGAGATAAATGCATAGGTGGTGGATTAGAAAATAATGATGTCATTTATCAATCAAATTTTGCAAATTCTGAACCAGATAAAATGCAAGCAGTAAATGACTTATTAGAAAAAGTTTCAGATAAAGAGCTAAATGAATATTCTTTAAATAATTTACAAAATAAAGAATTAGCAGAAGTTTTATCAGCATATTTAGGTAAAGAAATAAAACCGGAAGAGGTTCAAACAGAATTAGATAAGATGTCTGAAGAAGAACTTGAAGAGTTAAATGAAGAAAAAGAAGAAAATAAAAAAGAAGAAAATAGTTTAACAGATAAACAAGCTGAAAAAGTAAAAGTAAATGGAATTCAAAAAGTAGATTTAAATACAAAAGTTGATGGAAAAGAAAATTTAGCACAAAGACTTGATTTGAAAGAATATGATAGTATATTTGTAATATATTCAGATAATATTAAAGATATTTCAAAAAAATCAAAGGAAAAAATAAATAATACAACCTATTCTTTGGTAGGAATGAAAAATGATGGAACTGCAAAGGTTTTAAATGATGAATTTGAAATGGACAAAACAGTTGGTAATAATGCAAGTAGAGAACAAACAAAAGTAAGAGCAGATAGTACAGCAACAAGAGATAACAAAGACCAATCTGTATATACAAGAAAATCAAATGGGGCAAGTATTGGGTGTGAAAATGATATGGGAAATGTAAATATGTTCTTATATCAAAAAACAAAAGAAGAAAATGAAAATGTAGGTATTCAAATAGAAACATCAAAAACTAAAAAAATTCCAGTAGAAACAAGAAGAGTATTTAACAGAAACCAAGGAGTTTATCAAAATGATAAAGTCCAAGATGAAATAGAAGAACATACAGAAAATGGATGTGAACCAAAAGATGTAAAAGATTTTGATGGAAAAGAATATACTGAAACTCATGAACACATAGATATTGATTACTATGTAAGACAAATTCAGAATTATGAAAATGAAGATGGAGAACAATCAATAAATGAAGTGTTTACAGAAAAAGAAATAAAAGATAAGCTATTAAGAGATTTAGATAAATACAAAGACAAAATAACAACAGAACAAATAATAGAAAATGTAAAAAACGAAATGGATGCAGATGCACAAATTTACACAAGAGAACATAAACTAGAACAGTAACATTTAAAATTCGACAAAATATAATATAATAAAGAATTGTATTTTGGAGGGTTAAAATGGAAATAATAACAACATTAGATAAATTACCATTAAATGAATATGGGAAAATAGAGAATATAGAATGTATAGGAAATATAAAAAGAAGGCTATTGGATTTAGGACTTGTAAAAGGGACAAAGATTGTTCCAGTTTTAGTAAGCCCATCAAAAGATCCAAGAGCTTTTTTTGTTCGTGGAAGTATAATAGCAATAAGAAAAGAAGAAGCACAAAATATACAAATTTCGTACTTTCCACAATAAATATCATTCTTCTGATTTTATTAAATTTCGTATTGTTTTATATAAATAAGGCTTATACTCTTCAATAGGTAAAGGCTCTTTATAAAGAATTGAATTAAAGCAAGTAGAACCAACTAACTCTATAATCATAAATAAAGTTACGTCTGGGTTTGAAAGCTTTATATTATTTTCCTTAATACCATTTATAAATAAGTCGTGAAGAGTAAGTTCATTGTTAGTATCATTTCCTGTTTTGTCATATATATTTAAAACCGCTTTATTATAAACACCCCAAGATAAATTTTTGGAAATAAATTTTAATAAAAGAGGATTTTTAGTTAATTCATCAATTACATAATTAATAATATAAATAATACTATCAGAAAAATCTGATATATAATTTTTTCTAAGAGACTTCAAACTGTCCTCAAATAATTTTTGAGATTTTTTTACAATTAAAATATCTCTAATTTCGTATTTATCTCTAAAATATAAATAAAAAGTTCCTTTTGCTACACTAGCATTATCAACAATTTCTTGAATAGAGGTTTCTTTTATTCCTTTTTCAGTAAATAATCTAAATGCTGTATTTAATAATCTATTTTCTTTTTCTTCCTTATCATTTTTCATATATTATTACACCCCGCATAATATTATTATTGCACAAAATTGACTTTTGGTCAAGAAATTTAATAAATTTTGCAAAAAGTATTGACCAACGGTCACAAAAGTAGTATTATATAGAAAGTGACTAATGGTCATAAAAATAATTTATGACTGGAAAAGGAAGGGAGAGAAAAAATGTTAAAAATAGCAGAGAAAATATGCAAGCACAAAAAGATAATACTTGCAATAGCATTATTACTTTTAATTCCATCAGTAATAGGAATGAAAGCAACAAGAATTAATTATGACATATTGGCATATTTGCCAGACAATGTAGATACAGTTCAAGGTGAAAACATATTAACAAACGAATTTAATATGGGTTCATACTCAATTGTAATTACAGAAAACATGAGTACAAAAGATATACAAAAATTAGAGGACAAATTCAAACAATTAGACAATGTAGAAAAAGTAGTAAGTGTAGCAGATTTATTAGGGTCAAATGTTCCAGTAGAAATGTTACCAGATAATATAAAAGATATAGCATACAAAGATGGAGATACAGCAATTTTAGTAACATTCAAAGAAGGAATATCATCAGACAAAACACTAGAATCAATAGAGCAACTAAGAAAAATAGCAGACAAACAATGTAAAATAAGTGGAATGTCAGCATTAGTATTAGATACAAAAGATATAGCGAATTCAGAGATAGTAACATATGTAGTCATAGCAGTTGTATTATGTATGATAGTTTTACAATTTGCATTAGACTCATATCTAGCACCAGTATTTCTTTTAGCAAGTATAGGAATTGCAATTCTTTATAATATGGGTTCAAACATATTCTTAGGAGAAATATCTTATATAACAAAAGCAATAAGTGCTGTTTTACAATTAGGTGTAACAATGGACTTTGCAATCTTCTTATATCATAGTTATAAAGCAGAAAAAGAAAATTACAAAGACAATGACGAAGCAATGGCACATGCAATATCAAAAACCTTAGTATCAGTAGTAGGAAGTTCACTAACAACAATAGCAGGTTTCTTAGCATTATGTAGTATGAACTTAACACTAGGAAAAGATATAGGAATAGTAATGGCAAAAGGAGTATTCTTAGGAGTTGTTTCAGTTGTAACTGTATTACCAGCAATGCTTTTAATATTTGACAAAGCAATAGAAAAAACAAAACATAAAGAAATCTTACCAAGATTTGAAAAATTAAAAAACTTCAATATAAAACATTATAAAGCAATTATAGTAGCATTCCTAATAATATTACCAGTAGCAATTTATGGATATTCAAATATAAGTGTTTATTATGATTTAAATAAAACATTACCACAAACATTACCAAGTATAGAAGCAACAAATACACTAGAAGAAAAATTCAACATGGTATCAACAGAACTTGCGTTAATAGATAAAGATGTACCAAGCTACAAAGTAAATGAAATGTTAGATAAAATAGAAGACTTAGATGGAGTTGAATTTGCATTAGGTTATTCAACACTTGCAGATAATGGAATTCCAGAAGAAGTAATACCAGAAAGTATAAGAAATGTACTTCAAAATGATAAATATCAACTAGTTGTAATTAGCTCAGACTATGAACTAGCAACAGATGAATTAAATGAACAAGTAGATAAAATAAATACAATAATAAAAGAATACGACAATGATGCATTACTAGCAGGAGAAGGACCACTAATGAAAGACTTAGTAGAAATAAGTGACCATGACTTCAATAGTGTAAATAGTGTATCAATAGCAGTAATATTTGTAATAATGATATTTGTATTAAAATCAATTTCATTACCAGTAATATTAATGGCAGTAATAGAATTTGCAATATTCTTAAATATGGGAATATCAACATATACAAATACAACATTACCATTTATAGCATCAATAGTAATAGGAACAATTCAATTAGGAGCAACAATAGATTATGCAATATTAATAACAACAAAATATATAAACTTAAGAAAAGAAGGAAAAGACAAAAAAGAAGCAATATCAGAAGCATTAGGAACATCAATAAGCTCAATTATAGTAAGTGGACTATGTTTCTTTGGAGCAACATTTGGAGTTGGAGTAGTTTCAAAAATAGGAATGATAGCTTCACTATGTACACTAATGTCTAGAGGTGCAATAATAAGTATGTTTACGGTAATAATGGCATTACCAGCATTCTTAATGTTATTTGACAAAGTAATATGCAAAACAACAGTTGGAATGAAGAATTTAAAATAAAGAAAGGTGGAATAAAAAATGAATAACAAAGTTATTTCAAAAATAGTATCTGGAACATTATTATGCTCAATGGTTGGATATACTTTACCAGTTTTTGCATATACAAAAGATGAAACAGTATATTCAAAATTAGATGCTTCAGGAAGCAATTACAAAACAATAGTAAGTACACATATTGAAAATACAGAAAATGAAGAATTAATAAAAGATTTATCAGACTTATTAAATGTAAAAAACACAAGTGGAGATGAAACTTTCACACAAGATGGAAGTACATTTACTTGGAATGCAAATAAAAACGACATATATTATCAAGGAGAAAGTCAAAAAGACTTACCAATAGAATGTAAAGTAAAATATGAATTAGATGGAAAAGAACTTTCAGCAAACGAAATAGCTGGAAAATCAGGAAAAGTAAAAATAACATTACAATACACAAACAAAGAAGAAAGAACAGTTACAGTAAATGGTAAAAAAGTAAAAATGTATGTTCCATTTGTAGTAGTTGCTGGAACAATAGTAAAAAATGAAAACAATCAAAACATTACAATATCAAACGGAAAAGTAATTGATGATGGAACAAAAACAACAGTTATTGGTATGGCAATGCCAGGATTACAAGAAAGTTTAGGAGTTTCAGTAGATGAAGTTGAAATACCAAGCAATATAGAAATAACAATGGATGCAACAGATTTTGAAACAAATGGTATATTCTCATATGTTACACCAAAAGTTTTAGAAGAGGAAGATATAAAGGCATTTGATAAACTAGATGAAATATATGCACAATTAAATACATTACAAAGCTCAATGAATCAAATTCAAGAAGGAGCAAACACATTAAAAGATGGAGCTGAAACTTATTCAGAAAAAAGTCAAGAATTTAACAACGCAATGAACCAAGTATCTGAAGGAGTAAGCAGTGTAAACTCAAACTATTCACAAATAGACACAGGAATAACAACAATCAACCAAGGAAGTACATCACTTAAAAATGGTGCTGAACAATTAAATGCTGGAATTGGAGAATTAAGTTCACAATTAACAAGTATGCCAGATAGCATAGAAGCATTATATGCAGGAAGCACACAAGTATTAAATGGATTAAATGACACACAAGCAAACGGAAAAACAACACCAGGTTTAGTAACAGGAGTAAACACAATAGTAGAGTCATTACAAACATCAAATGAGGGATTAAATAAAGCATTAGAAAACTTATCAGCAACAAGCCAAGGAACAATAAAAGCTTTAACAGCAAATAACAAAACATTAAAAGCTGTACAACAAGCATTAGGTGCAACAGAAGAATCAAAAGCAGCAAACAAAACAATGATTGAAAATTTAGAAAAACAAATAAAAGCAAATGAAGAAATAATAGCTAAATACAATCAATACAAAGCAGGAGCAGATACACAAAAACAAGAATTAGCTAAAAAAGTTTCAAGTAGCAAAGAATCTTTAACAACAGTAACAAAAGGAATGACAACACTAAGAAATGCAATGACACAAGTAAATGCAGGATTAGGACAATTAAATACAGCATCTAAAAAATTACCAGATGCATTAAATCAATTATCAGCAGGTTCAAAATCTTTAGTAAGTGGAACAAAAACATTATCAGCAGGAGCAAACAAACTAAGTAAAGGTTCAACAGCATTAAAATCTGGAATTCAAACATTAGACACAAGTACACAACAATTAACAACAGCAAACGGACAATTAACAGAAGGTGCAAAAACATTATCAGATGGAGCAGCAACTTTAGCTGAAGGAATTCAAACATTTAATGAACAAGGTATTAAAAAGATCTGTAATTATATAAATGGAGACTTAAGAGATGTTGCAGAAAGAACAGAAAAATTAACTGAATTATCAAAAGAATATAATAATTTTACTATGTTAAATAATGGTAATGAGGGAGAAGTTAAGTTTATTATGATTATAGATGCAGTTAAAAAACAAGAAGAAAGTGAACAAGGTAAAGAGGATGCAGTTTTAAATACAAGTGTTGAAGTTAAAGAAAATGATTAATAATAAATTTAATTAGTAAAGAAGTCTTACAAGAGTAAGGCTTCTTTTTTGTTTTAAGATTAAATAAAAAAAGCATTTGCTAATAATAGCAAATGCTTGGATTGATATGATTGGTTGCGGGGGGAGGACTCGAACCTCCGACCTTTGGGTTATGAGCCCAACGAGCTGCCAACTGCTCCACCCCGCGATGTATCGACTTTTTTATTATACAACTTTTGTATTGGGGTGTCAATAGTTTAGGTAAGAAAAATTAAGGAAAATTTATAAATTTTTTAATACTAAATGGTGAAGAGATTATTTTTGTCAAAAAAACTAAATTAATAACAAAATTCGACAAAGTTTTCAATAAAAAATTGATAAAATAATATATGAAAAAAGTTAAAAAAATATTTTGAAAATTAAAAAAATATGTTATAATCGACAAAAAAGAAAAGGAGAAATTGATATGGATTTAACATTAGATGTTGAAGATTACAAATTAAATGTAAGAGCAGCAGGAGTTATAATTCATAATGGAAAAATATTAGTACATAGAAATGTTAACATAGACCATTATGCACTAATAGGAGGAAGAGTTGAAATTGGAGAAGATTCAGCAAGTACAGTAAAAAGAGAAGTTGAAGAAGAAACTGGAAAGAAAGTAGAAATAATAGGATATGTAGCGACAATAGAAAACTTTTTTGAAATGAAAGGTGCAAAATATCATGAGATTATGTTTGTACATAGAGTTGAATTTGTTGATGATGAGGATAAAAAGATTGAATATACTTTGAAGAATGTTGAGGGTAAGGATTATTTACAATATGAATGGTTAGATTTAAATAATATTGAGGATTATCCTTTGCTACCAGTGGCTGTTAAGGAGATTTTGAGAGAGGGGAAGTTTCCAGTGCATTGGATAAATGATGATTTGAAGGCGTAGTGGGATAGGTTGATTGATGTGAAGAGTGAATTGGATTTGAGGGAGATTGAGGCTCATAAAGCAAAGGTAATGAGATTTATATTGCATACAGAGCCGGAGTTATCAAGGAAATGTTGAGATTAAAAAATTAGTAAAAATTTAAAGTACAAAATTTGCATTTTAAGTTCAGGGGGCAGGCAGTTTATTTTGGAAGAAAAAAAGTGGTATAATGTGGAGAATAACAGAAGGAATAGAATAAATGAAAATAAATAAAGAAGCTAAAATGCAAGAAAAATATATAGAAAAACTAAAGGATATAATTAAAAATATTATTAGTAATAATTCTGAATTAGACCTACAAGGATTAAAAGGCATAAAGATAGTTAATAATTTAGAAAATGAAAGTTCGGATGGAAGATTTGAAAATAATGTTATATTGTTACCAAAACATAAAAAAGAAGAGTATATATTAAAGATGAAAATTTTGACACAATAAAATCACAATCTATTGAACTATGTAATGCAGATTTAAAGAGTAAATTACCACAATTACATGTTTTGAGTGATGAATACAGAAATAATGAAATTATGTCAGGTATTTTACGATTATGGTGTATATAGAATATATTTCACATATAATGAGTTTAAAATACGAAACAGAGGAAAATATAAAAAGATTTTTAAATTCTATTAATAATAGAACATAGAATTTTAATGATGAAATATCAAGAATATATTTTATTAAATGTGCGCCATACGTTTTAGGAAGAATCAATAATAAATTTGAATATATTGATATAATAAAAAGTAATAAATTTAAAGTTCATATAGTAGAAATAAAAAAATAATTGAAAGAATACCGAATGTAAATTTAATAGATGATTATAATATATTAATAGAATTAGAAAACCATTTTAGTAAATATATAAGTAATGATTAAAATTGATATAAATGGAGTGATCTAATATGTATGATCCAAAATTAGGAACATGGACAGAAAAGGCAAAAGATGATTTTACTGAACATTTTGAAACAACATATTATTTGAAATATAATATTGAAAAAGCACTATACTCATTAGATAAAATTATGAAGTCTAAGATAGATTATAGCGAATTCTCAAATAGATGCGTATATTATCACTTTTATATTGATAATGTACTTAATTCTATTGGTCATATTAGAAGAAGATTTTTCAATAATAATGCCAATTCAGATAGAATAGAAAGAAATAAAAAGGAATATGATTATAGTTCAATTGATAATAATGGAAATTTAATATGCAATTATCCTATTATTGGTAATAATGAAATAAGAAATTTTATAGAGCATATTGATGAAAAAGATGAAAGATTAATGAAGATGAAATTATATAATGGAAGTTTTAATGTTATATACAAAGGAATGAATCAAAAAATAAAAGAAGATTTGTTAAATAGCGAAAAAAGGCAAAATAATTTGCTAAATCTATTATTAAAGGAATATAAAATATTGACTGTAGACAATAAGAGCAATGTTGTAAAAGAGTATAAATTAGATTTAATAGGGTTAAAAAAAGAATTAGAAAAGCTTAAAGAAATTAATGATACAATATGGGGTTTTTTAACAGATAATTTATTTGGTAAATAAATTTAGAAATTATGAATAAAGGAGAAATATATGATACCAGTTTTTATAGATACAAATATTTATGAAGAAATAGGATATAATTTTGATAACAAAAATTCTATATTACAAGCTTTCAAAAAGTTAGTAAATGAAAATGAAATCAAAAATATAATGATTTCTGTCATAGATGGAGAAATAATATCACATTTAGAAGATAGAAAGAAAGATAATATTAGGGCAATAAAAAAGCATTGTAAATGGATAAGTGATTTGATAAATGAAGAACTTGTAAACCAAAAATTAAATAAAGAATTGCAAGACTATGAAGAATTTAAAAAAGAAACTAAAACAGAAACGATAAAAATAGATGATATAAATTCTCAAAAAATCTTAGAAAAGTATTTTGCAGTTGAACCACCATTTGAAAATAAAAAACAAAATGAATTTAAAGATGCTTTCTTTGTTGAAGCCGTATTAGAATATATAAAAAAGAATTTGTATATTAAAAATGTTGTGATTACAAAAGATAAAGGGGTAATAAAAGCAATAAAAAAATTTGAAAATACAAGGGTGGAGGTTGTTAGGTCAATTCAAGAGTTAACAGATTTTATAATTAACTATGGTTCTAAACGAAAAGAAGAACTAAAGAAATATATTAAAGAATATAATCTTAAACCACTAATAGAAAAAGAATATTCTGTTGGTTATTGTGATATAGAAGAGGAAAACATAGAAGTTGATGATATTGAAATTTATGGTGTCTTTGACATAGAAATTTTAAATGATATAGATTCAAGTGTAATGGTAGCATGTGATATTGGTGTTGCTTTAAATGGGGAATTTAGTTGTTTAGATTACGATAATTCATATTATTCTTCTGAAGAAAGGGAATATTTATATAAATCGTATATAAATAAAAAAGAATTAATGTATGTATGTACTATTGTAATGGATATTGAAAAAAGTGATAATGGATATGGAAATATACTTATAAGAGATTTTCCGGAAATAGAAATTGATTATGAAAGTATGAAGCCTAAAGAAATTATTGATTAAAAAATAGGCGGGATTAATTATAAAATCTCGTCTATTTTAATTAGTTTTGACAGTAAGAAATTCTTCCATTACATTAGCTACATCTTTAAACTCATCTTCAAAGAGATGAGTTTAAATTCTATCAGTAGTTTGTACACTTGAATGATCAACCCTTTCTACTAATAATTTGAGTTTGAATTCCTTTAGAAATCATAAGAGTAACGTTGATATGTCGTAATCCATGAAGAGTAAATCTTTTTAAATTATATTTTTTTATAACTTGATCCAAAATTTTAGTAGGCGTATCAGGATGCATATCAGCATCATATTCGGTGGTAAAAATTCTTGTACTACCTTGCCATTTAGAACCAAGTAAATGCTTTTTTTAAAATTGATGTTTTTGATGTTTTTTTAGAATCTGTACATTTGTATCAGAAATATAATTTACTCTTTCACTATGTTCAGTTTTAGTACTTTTTTCAAAAATCTTGCCATAAGCATATAGAGTAGTTTTATTAATTTTAACTCTACAAGTTTCAAAATCAATATCTTTCCAAGTAAGTCCAATTAATTCGCCGCGTATACATCCTAAATCTAATGCAACATTACAAGTGATTGATATTTTATAGAATCTTGATATAGTGCTGTAATAAGTTTTTTTACTTCATCAGGAGTATAAAATTGTATATTAGTTTTATCAATCTTACTATTAGAATTATTTTTAATATATTCACATTTAACAGCATATACTAACATATTATTTATAATACAATAATAACTTTGAGTTATAGTAGGAATAAGAGGCTTACATCTGGCAAATGTATAACCATGTCTTAAAAATGATAAAAGTTTTCAAGTATTTTTACATTTAATTCTTTTACTTTTACATATCCAATTTTCTTCATAACTAAAAGAAGTCTATATTCATAATTAATATATGTTTTAGGAGAAAGAATATCTTTTTAATACTTTAAACATTCCATGTTTAAATCTTTTACAGTAAGATTATTTTTTGAAAAGTTGATCCATCTCTAAGCAAGGTTTTAAGTTCATATTCTCTAAGTTTAGCTTCACTCTTCTTACAAATAAAAGTTTCGTAATGTCTTATTTTTGTTCCACCATTATATCCAATAACAATTTTTATGTGATATTTTTCATTTCTTTCAATTTCTCGTACACTTAATTTTTTACCTCCTTATTCATAGAAGTAATAATTTTTTTATAATCTTCAGGAAGCATTTCAATATTTTTTTGATCATAAGTTTCAATTAAGTTGTTTTTTATCAATTCTATGATTTCAAATAAACAAAATTTTAAATTTCTTTTTGTTTCATCATAATAACAACTACTAAATGAACTTATAGTATTTAATAAAACATTTAACTTATTTTTATTCAAAGATTTTTTGTAAATGTTTCACAATAGTTTTTTAATTGATTTAACTCATTACTTAAGTTTAAAAAAGCATCGTCATTTAAAGTAGAATGTATTGATTTAGATAAATTATTTTTTAAAGTATCAATTTTAGCATTCCATATAGAGTAAAGGGGGTTCAAGTCTTTTTTGTTTTCTAAACAGTAATATAGATAATCTTCAAGTTTTACAATGTTATAAAAATATTGTATAGATTTTAATACATTATTAAGATAGTTATATTCATGTAATAAAGCTGTAAAATCTTTTAAATCAATATTTTCTAACCAGTTACTAGATACTACTGAAGCAATCTTATATTCAACTAAAGATAATTTTAATTTTTCAGAAAGTTTCATAATTTTCTCCTTCCATGTTTGTAAAATATATCAAAATAAATTTCAAACATCTTTGTATATATTTATTGAATTAAAACATAATTATTGTTTAATATCTTTATCAACACAACAATGTTTATCACAAACACATTATACATAGTTGTATTGCAAATATCAAGATAACAAAGATTGGAAGGAAAAATATGGAAAATGAAGAAGAAAAGCTAAATCAAATAGTTAGTGAATTAATAAGAGAAAAAGCTAGAATTTGGAGAAATAACAATAAAGAGAAAGTAAAAGAAATTAACAAAAGATTATTAGCTAAATAAAGCTAAAAAAGAATTAGCAAGAAGATAAAATAAAGAAGAGGTGAAATAGTCATGAATGAAGTATTTAATATTAAAGAACTAGCAAATTATTTACATTGAAGCGAATCAACAGTAAGAAAGTTGGTTGGCAATAAAGTAATTCCAAGTTTTAGAACTGCAAAAAATGAAAAAAATAAAAAAAGAAGCAAAAAATGAAAAAAGTCTTAAAAATAGATAAATATAGTAGAATTTGTGGTTGTGTGATTTAATGCATATATATCAATGAATTTTAGGTTTAATATATGTGATTTTACATATATGATATGTGTAAATTAACGTACGATAAAAAACATCCTCCCGAGGGGCAAAGATTTATAATTTGGATTTTTTTCAAGCCCCACGGCTCTCCTAAATTTACACAATTTTAAATTTTCCGTGAATTTTTTGGAAAATAGTAAAATCAGAAAAGATCTTTAAAATGTTGAAACAGCCAAAAAAAATAAATATATAAAACGATATGATGGATAATGAAGATATACAATTAAACATGGTAACAATATAAATTATAGAACAGAGAAATTCCTAAACGATTTTTATAAAAATAATAAGGAAGCGTTACAAGATATGAGAATCTGTAAAATAATAGATTATAAAGCCGTACTTCAAACGCAAGAAAAGATAAAACGAAAACAACAAACTGCTAGGAGATAAACTACTGGCTTTTTATTTGTACAAATTAAAGCCATATTTAAGAAATGAGAAAATTAAAATATCAATACAATAAAAGTTATATGTAAAACAGGTAAGGTCTAAAAGAACTATTGTGAAAGAAATTGTAAAAATACTTGTGTATCTATTGAGAAAAAAGTCATTTTGTGATATAAAATAACATAGATAATTACAAATATAATGATGAAAAGATTGGAGAAAAAAGTGGATATAAAAAATGAAAAAGCGGACATTAAAGAAAATAATATTTTAAATATTGATCCTATAATTCTTTCAATTTTATTAAAAGATAGAACAACAAGTAAAAACATTATATGGGCAACGGATAATTATAAATCAAAAGGATTTAGATATAGAGAAAATGATTCAATAGAAATAGAATTAATTACTGGAAAAAATGGAAATACAATTAAACCAAGAATTGAAAAGAACAAAAAAGAACAACAATCTAGAGCTAGAGATAAGGCAGAAGTTTTTACACCATCATGGGTATGTAATGCGCAAAACAATTTAATAGATGAGGCGTGGTTTGGAAGAAAAGATGTATTTAATACTGAAATAGATAATGGCTGGAAATCAAATAAGGAAAAAATTATATTTCCAGAAAATAAAAAATGGCAGGATTATGTACAAGATACAAGATTGGAAATATCTTGTGGAGAAGCACCATATATAGTAAGCAGATATGATACTGTTACAGGGAAAGTTATAAAAATAAAAGATAGAATTGGTTTATTAGATCGTAAGTTAAGGATTATAGATGAAAATACTGAAACAAAAGAAGAATGGCTGAAGTGGGCTGAAATAGCTTTTAAAAATGTATATGGTTACGATTGGCAAGGGGATAATGTATTAATTGCAAGAGAAAATCTATTATTTACATTAATTGATTATTATAAGGAAAAATTTAAAGAAGAAGTTGATAAGCCAACATTAATTATGTTTGCAGAAATAATATCATGGAATATCTGGCAAATGGATGGACTTAAATTTGTTGTCCCAAATTCTTGTAAGAACAAAACAATAGAGCAAATAAGTTTTTTTGGAAAAGTTGTACAAGGAATAAAATGTGTTGGGTGCGAAAGTAGGAATCCTTTAAAACATAATGGAAAACAATGCAAAATAATGGATTGGAAGAGGAATAAAAAAGTAAAATATGTATCATTAATTGGGGGATAATATGGAATTTATAAATACATTTGAATACAAATTAATATATGTTTTTAGAATAAATGATGAAGCTCATAAAGGTGTATTAAAAATAGGTGAAGCTACAATTCATACAAATAAGAAGTATGAGGAATTAGCTAATAATTGTACAGAATTGAATCAAGCTGCAAAAGAAAGAATAAATAGTTATACTAATACAGCTGGAATTAAATATGAATTATTGCATACAGAAGTGGCAGTAAAAGAGTTTATTAGAGATAGAGAAAAAATAGTAAAAGCTTTTTCAGATCATGATGTTCATAATGTATTAATTAAATCTGGAATAGAGAAAAAGAAAATTAATAACACAACAGGAAAAGAATGGTATAAAGTGGATCTTGAAACAGCTAAGAATGCTATAATTGCAGTAAAAAATAACAGAAAATCTTTAGATGCAAATCAAATAACAGAAGATAGAAATCCTATTATTTTTAGACCTGAACAAGATAAGGCAATAAAAGAAACGATAAAGCAATTTAGAGATGGATCAAGCATGTTGTGGAATGCAAAAATGAGATTTGGAAAAACATTAACTGCATTACAAGTTGTAAAAGAAATGGAGTTTAATAAAACAATTATTATTACACACAGACCAGTTGTTGATAATGGATGGTATGAAGACTTCAATAAAATATTCTATGATAGAAATGATTATAAATATTGTTCAAATGAATATGGAGAAGATATAAATGAATTGCTAAAAAATAATAATAAATTTGTATGTTTTTTTTCAATGCAAGATCTAAGAGGCTCAAAAAGAGTTGGTGGAAAATTCGATAAAAATGAAAAAATATTTGATACAAATTGGGATTTAGTGGTTGTAGATGAAGCACATGAAGGTACAACTACAGCATTAGGAGATAATGTTATTAAACAAATTGTTAAACAAAACAATGGATATGATACAAAATTTTTAGCACTTTCAGGTACACCATTTAATATATTAAATGAATATAATAAAAATATTTACACATGGGATTATATAATGGAACAAAAGGCAAAGAAAGAATGGGATGAATTAAATTTTGGAGATTCAAACCCATATGAAGGATTGCCTGAATTAAAAATTTATACTTATGACCTTGGTAAAATAATAAATTCAAAAGAGTATGTTGAATTAGAAGATAAAGCATTCAATTTTAGAGAATTTTTTAGAGTTTGGAAAGGTAATAAAGAGCAAGATAGAAAAGACATGCCATCTAATGTAAATGTAGGAGATTTTTGTCATTTGGATGATGTAAAAAGTTTTCTTGACTTAATTACTAAAAAAGATGAAAATGCAATGTATCCATATTCAACGGATGAAAATAGAGAATTATTTAAACATTCTTTGTGGATAGTTCCAGGGGTGAGTGAGGCAAAAGCACTAAGCAAATTAATGAAAGAACATCCGATATTTGGAACAAACAAATTTAAAATTGTAAATGTTGCAGGAGCAGGAGATGAGGAAGAAGAATCTGAAGAAGCTTTAAGAAAAGTAAGAAATGCAATTAAAGAAGCATCAAAAAATGATGACTACACAATTACAATATCTTGTGGCAAATTAACCACAGGTGTAACAATACCTGAGTGGACAGCTGTTTTAATGTTAGCAGGATCATTTTCAACATCTGCAACTCAATATTTACAAACAATATTTAGGGTTCAATCTCCAGCAAATATTAATGGAAAGAATAAAGAAGCATGCTATGTGTTTGATTTTGCACCAGATAGGACACTAAAAATGGTAGCAGATGCTGTTAAAGTTTCTCATAAAGCTGGAAAGGGAAATGATACAGATAGAAAAATAATTGGTGAATTCTTAAATTATTGCCCTGTTATTTCTGTTGAAGGAACTCAGATGAAACAATATAGTACAGACCATTTATTACAACAATTAAAAAGAGCTTATGCGGATAGAGCAGTAAGAAATGGATTTGATGATGCAACCCTATATAACGATGAATTGTTAAAATTAGATGATTTAGAATTAAAAGAATTTTTAAATTTAAAGGGTATTATTGGAACTACAAAGGCTCAGGCAAAAACAAATGAAATAGATATAAATAGTCAAGGATTTACTGATGAAGAATATGAAGAGTTAGAAAGAATAAAAAAGAAACCACAAAGGGAAAGAACTCCAGAAGAAATCAAATTTCAGAAACAATTGCAAGAAAAAAGAAAACAAAAAAATGATGCTATTAGCATACTAAGAGGTGTTTCAATTCGTATTCCATTATTGATTTATGGAGTTGACTTTAAAATAGATGAGGATATTACTATAGAAAAATTAATAGAAAATGTTGATGAAATATCATGGAAGGAGTTTATGCCACCAGATGTTACTAAAGAAATATTCAGTAAATTTCTTAAATATTATGATAAAGATGTTTTTATTGCTGCTGGAAAAAGAATTAGAGATACAGTAAAAAGTGCTGATGATTTAGAACCAACAGAAAGAATTAAGAAGATAACAGAATTGTTTTCATATTTTAAAAATCCAGATAAAGAAACTGTGTTAACTCCATGGAGAGTTGTTAATATGCATATGAGTGATTGTATAGGAGGATATGATTTCTTTGATGAAAAACATGAAAATATTTTAGAAAAACCAAGATATGTTGAACAAGATGAAATAACAAAGGATATTTTTGATAATGAGAATACGAAAATTTTAGATATTAATTCTAAAACAGGACTTTATCCATTATATGTTACATATAGTACGTATAGAAGGAAATGTGAAAAATATACAAAAGATGAATTAACAATGGATATGAAAAACAAGTTATGGTATGATACTGTTACAAATAATATTTTTATAATTTGTAAAACACCTATGGCAAAGTTAATTACTAAAAGAACTTTATTAGGTTATAAAGAAGGAAAGATAAATGCTCATGCATTTGATGATCTAATAAATCAAGTACAAAATAAAAGAGAGTATTTTGTTGAAAAGATAAGAAAAACAAATTTTTGGAGTAAAGGAGGCGATAAAATGAAATTCAATGCTATAGTTGGAAATCCACCATACCAATTACAAGGTGGCTCTGGAGGAAATAATGATGCTCCTTTATTCCAATGTTTTGCAGATATATCAAATAAACTTAATCCAGAATATAATACTCTAATTATTCCTTCTAGATGGTTTGCAGCAGGAAGGGGAAATTTATTAGATGATTTTAGAAGAGATATGTTAAATAATGCACATGTTCAAAAACTATTTGTTTATCCAAATTCAAATGATGTATTTTCAAATGTAGAAATAAAAGGAGGAATATGTTACTATTTGATCAATAATAAATATCAGGGAGAATGTGAATATTCTGTGTTGGAAAACAATGAAAAGAAAACATATAATAGAAAATTGAATGAATTTGATATATTAATTAGAGATGCAAAGAAATCTTCAATTGTTAAAAAGATAGAAACAATATCAGAAAATATAATAAGGTTAGATAAAATAATTTCAAATGATACACCATTTGGTATAGCATCTAATCCTAAAACAAGTAAAAAAAGTCCATGTAAGGTATACGAAAATTCAAGTAGAGAGCATGATACATATATATATCATATAGAAAAGGGAAAGAGAAAGATTGAATTCATAGATGGAAGAAAAATTACAAAGAATAAAGAGTATATTAATAAAGATAAAGTATTTATTCCCGGTGCATCAGGCTCTGGAAATGATGAGATGATTCTAGGAAAACCAGAATATGCACCTAAAAATTCAGTGTGCTCTCAGTCTTATTTGTTTGCATCTTTTGAAAATAGGGAACAGGCAGAGAATTTTATAAAGTATTTAAAAACAAAATTTTTAAGATTTTTAGTTTCTGCGGCTAAAATTACTCAAGGAGCTCCAAGTAAAGTATATAGATTTGTACCCGAACAAGATTTTACAAATAATTCTGACATTGATTGGTCAAAATCAGTTCATGAAATAGATTTACAATTATATAAAAAATATAATTTAACAGATGATGAAATTTCATATATTGAAAGCAAAATTAAAGAAATGGAATAAAATGATACAAAAGCAAAATAGTTAAGTAGTAATATACGAGATTATTTTGCTTTTGTAGTTAGGAGAGAAATGAAAGAAGATAAAAAATTTAAAATATGGAAATTAAAAAAATATAAATTAGATAAATATAAAAGTATAGGACTTTTTAATCTTTTAAATATAAATAAAAAAGAAAAGAAAGAATTATTAAATTTAAAGATTACGATAAAAGAATTTTTTAAAACACTTATATATTTTGTAATTGTAATAAGCATAATATTTATTTTTATTGTAATTGAAAAAGAACTTTATACAATATTTGATGGAAAAATGCAGTGGTTAAAGAACATTATAAATTTTTCGAATGATAGCTTTTTTCAGTTTTTAATTGCGACATTGGGTGTGGCAGGATTTTTAGTTGCTTTATTTTATGCAAATTTGTCTGGGGTATTTACAAGCAAATATGCTAATCTTGATTTCAATATATCAAAGGCTGTTATTGAAGAAAGAGAAAACCAGAAAAATTTAAATGGAATAAAAAACTATATTGCAATTAATATTGCATTAATTTTGTTATATATTTTTGGTATAAAAGCGCAGGTTATTATAGCATTAATATTTTCAATCTATACAATAAAAACAATTGTAGTATTCATAAATCTTTCTAAAAGGACTTTTTCATTTAGCAATTTGAATTTCATTACTCGTTCAGAAATTGTAAAAATTCAGGAAGCTTATGTAAGTGAAAAAATAGAAAATATAAGCAGTAATGATAAGAATTTGCAAAATTATTTATATGGTATAGCTAAAAGAAGTTTTGAAAATTTAATGCGATTATTAGAATTTTTTATAAATGAAAAAGATTTTAATGCTATTATAGAATTCGAAAAAAGTATTATGATACTATTAAATGATTATGCTAGTGTAAAGGAAATGATTCCATATAATTCATATTGGTATGAAGAAAAAATTATTCAAAAATCAATGTTAAAAATGAGTGGACTTGATTTAGTATCTTATATGAATACTGGTACAATTCCTAATCCTGAAAGAATAAAAAATCATTATTGGTTTGAAGAATGTATATTTAAAATAATAGAAGAAGGTTTAAAAGTTCTTATAACAAATAAAAAAGAAAAATATTCAATAGAAATAATAGCTATTTTAGATAGTTATATAGAGGCATATTTAAAAAATGGTAATAATAAAAAAATTTTAGAATTGGAGAAAAATTTATTTATAAACATAAATCATCTATTAGAAGAAAAATGGGGAAAAGATGTATATTCAATTCAATCTATATTAGATCTTGAACAGGTATTGCTAATAGGACATGTTATAGATGCTGAAAAATATCTTGAAAAATGTAAAAAAGCAATTGAAGAAATAGATTTTGAAAAATATAGTTTTAATGAATTAATAAAAAACAATTTAGCTTTGTTTAATGATGAAAGATTGAATAGTATTACAAAGCAAATTGAGTTGGAAAAAATAATTGAAGGAAAAAGAATAACCGATAATAAATATTTAAAAGAGCAATTATATGCATTATTATATGATGAGATTAATAATGTAATTAAAATATATGAATCAATATTAAAATATACTAATGCAGAGGTAAAGTGTTTAATTGAAAAACAAAAAGATTATCAAGCAGAGATTATGATAGCTAGAAATATAGAAATATACAACAAAATGGAACATTATATTAAAATGATATATGAGCAAAAAAGTGAGATAAAGAGATATGAAATGGATTTTAAATGGAAAAAGAATATATCAAATAATACTCTTGAGATGATTAATAAAAGCAAATTGGAAAACATTTTAAATGGTATTAAAATTATAGAAAGAAAAAGTTTAAATACAAAAAAAGAAAATGAAATAGACATATATGGACTAATATTGTTTAATGCCTTCTTATTAGCCAATGAATTTTTAATAGAAGGAGATTTTGATAGTTTACAAAAGATACATATAAATTTATATAATTTAACATTAAAATGTGACTATATTGTAAAAAATGAAATTGAATTAAATGGTTATAATACTAATTATGCTTTGAAACAGTATGCTAAACCATTTACTTATTTTATGAACTTGGAAGGAAAAATAATTTTTTTAGCAAGACTAAATAAAAACCAGAAATTAGAAAATATGGTTTCAGAACAATTTAATGAAATAAGAAATAATGAAAAAATTTTGGAGCTTTTAGTAGAGTATGGAAATATAAATAAAACTATATTATTTAAAGATGATTTTGTACTATCTTCATTAAATCAAAATTTTGAAAATAATATTAGAAATAGGAAAGATATAAAGTTTAAAAGTAACAAATTTTATGCTATAGATAAGATAGAATCAGAAGATGAAATAATTAGAAAGTTTGGATTAGACCATTATGATTTTTTAGAAATATATTTATGTTACTATGTTAATAATTATTCAAAGGTGAAATTTAAAGCAACCTTTAATTGGAATGAAAAGAGGTGATGAGAATGCAAAATGATTTGTACTATAGTTTATTTGTAAGAGGTGTATTTGATAACTTACCATATAATCTTGTTAAGAATTATGGAAGAAATGATAATTATTTGGTTAGAATTAATAATAAAAAGATAGAAAATGAAATTTTTGCTGATCACAATGATTATGACATTATAGATAAAAAAATATGTGAAATAGTAAGAAAGCTCTTTGAAGAAGATGAGTGCAAAATTAATATTATAGTTTATTCTGATGGTGATGAAAGAAAAAAATTATATATGGCTATTGGAGAAAATAATAATCGTGAAAATATGAAAGTATATTCAAAAATAATTTTAGATAATAATATAATAAAAAGAACAGTAAAGAAAAAGATTTTAAAAAAGTTGAAGAATAATTTCTCGTACAAAAATAAAACATATACGAATGATGAAATGCTATATTTTAATGATAAATATGAAAGAGATAAGATAAAAAGTATAGAATTAACAAAAAATATTTACATTCCATTAGATACACCAGACGAAATTACTTTTTTTTATCATAATTATAGGCTAATAAAAATGAAAAAAATTCAAGTTGAATATGCTAAATACGTAATAAGTGAGATAAATGATTTATTAGAAGAAATATATAAAGAAAAAAGCATTCTTAAATATAATGGTATTGAAATAGGATTTTTGGATGATATAGAAAATAAATTATTTACTCATGAAGAAAGTATGATGGACATAAATAAACAAATTATGCTTAAGACAGGATCATAAAGTATTTTGTTTAATAGATAAAGTAAATAATAAAAAAAAGGTAAAAAAATGAAAAAATTTAAAGTTGAAATAACAGAAATTTTACAAAAAAACAGTTGAAGTGGATAATAAAGAAGATGTAATACACAAAGTTATGAAAATGTACAAAATTCAGAAGTTATATTAGATGATAATGACCTCATTGATTTGGATTTTTAGAATGTTTAATGACCATGTGCCAGTGGTAAAACATAAACAAAAACTACTATGCTGTTTATTAAATTGCTGAAAATTCCACAAAAGAATAAAAAAGTGGAAAACTACATACAAGTTAGTAATAAATAAAAAATAGACCAAGGAAAAATCCTTGGTCTATTTTTTATTATTTTGTACTCCCAACAATAAGTTCAATTTCATTACAAAAACCATTTCTAAAATACGTTTAATTTCAATAACCAATATAATCCATAACATTATCATCAAGTTTATTCAATTGTTTTTTAACAAAATGTCTATTCTGTTTAGGAATACTTTTTAAAATAATGTCAGAAAATTCATTAAACTTAATCATGTGTCTTCTATCTTCTGCATTAACAAATGAGCATAAATCTTCATCTCTAAAGTAAAACTAATCTTTTAACAAATCGTCTTTTACATCTCTTAAACTACTCATATGACACCTACTTAAATTCGTTGTTATTAATCACTTAAATAATAATAAAAGTCAAGTTGTTATCAAATTATATATTATAAAAATTTGTGATATATTATAATTATATATGGAGTAATCTAAAAAATAAAAACAAAAACAATATATCATTTCCCAAAAATGTAAAAAAATTGATTTTGGAAAATGAAATAATTTTAACTCTTTAGATTATGAAAAATTAAGAGAATATTACGAAATGAAAAAATATATATTCAAGTTTCAGATAATATAAGTAATTATAAAACATTAGAAAGAGAAGTAAAATCATTGTTAAAAATTAAAGATGTTATCCAAAAATATTAGTAGCTAGAACAATGCAAGATACTTATCAATATGAGGAAGACAAATATACGATATAGCTAAATGGTTATTAAAATAGTTTTAAAAGCAGGTAACTCCTGCTTTTTCCGTATCAAAAATTATACATCATGCATCCATAATCTACCATAAATTTTAACGGCGGAAAAACAGCGAAAATCTCAAAAATGGTAAATAAGACCTAATATTGTAAAATAATTTACACTAAAATAAAACAACTTAATGCTTATGGTTGTAACACTTTAAAACATTTTAAAATAATTCGAAATAAACTGCAAAATAAGCAAGAGTACCCTCATAACCCGAAGGTCGTAAGTTCGAGTCTTACCCCCGCAACCAAAGAATGTATCACTAGAACTGTAACGGTTTTAGTGATTTTTTATTGACTAAAAATTGGTTACAATAATGCTCAAAGATTGCATTATTATGTCAAATTGGGTAAAAATTGGGTAAAATAAATACCTCAAATGCCATAAATATCAATAAAAATTCATTAAAATTTTATACTTACATTACAATGTTATAAATAAATATTTTAAATTTTAACATAATTTAATAATGTAAATTGCAATAAAATTTTTAAATTTATAGTAAAAAACTTTTGGGAAAGAGATATATAATCTCAAAGTTTTTTACCTTTTTACATCGTGAAAATTTGTAATTTGTGAAAATTAGAAAAAAGTTCAAATTAAGACCTTGTTGGTAATAATAAGTTTTCTAGTGCATAGCCAGCTTTTCTATTATGAGAAAGTAGTGGATGCACATAAAAGTCAAGTGTAGTACTTATTTGTGCATGACCTAGTCTCGCAGAAATTACTGCTATATCAATATTTTGTGCAACTAGTAAACT
>ERZ824473.304-NODE-304-length-94230-cov-5.436347_pt1 | contig 94230 bp, 114 predicted proteins | sample MGYA00519874_ERZ824473 | MGnify/ENA primary metagenome ERZ824473 (study PRJEB31778, sample SAMEA3449151) | human gut metagenome | biome: human gut; feature: human-associated habitat; material: faeces | place: United Kingdom | collected 2010/2012 ...
GCTTCTTTTCTTCGTCTGTCATTACTACACCAAAATTGTACACAAAAATACAATTTAGTTGTAGATTACAAAAGCTTTTCAAGGAAAATATCTCTATAATGTCCGATTATTGCGTTTTTTTCTTTATTTCTTCATTTCTTTACCGTTTTTTTTCAATACAAAAAGTTTTTCATTCTTCATTGATATAAATCCTATTTATCTTATAACCGGTATAGTAGTGAATAAATCCATCTTCTTCTGTATGCTGATATAAACATCCTTTATGCTTGAAGTACCTTTCGTGCCTTTGTTTTAATTAGTCTTGTTTCTAAAGGAATTTTGTATCGTATGAAATTTATGTTTGTGTGATAGGTCGTTTATCGGAGACATCGGGGTAGTAGATATGTAGTGGTAATTGGTTTGATATACTTGATAAATTCTTTTGAGCCGTATTCATTACAGAAGATATGGGTGTTCACGGAATTTTTAACCGGACGAACGAAATGCCTGAGGTCATATGTTTTGAGATCAATTTGACAAATTGATCTCAAAACATTACTTATCATCCGCTTTTTGTTTGCTAACCACTTGTTTTGCTGACATGCCCGTTTCTCGAAAAGTTCGGGATTGTACGATTTAATGCATAAATATGCAACTCTTTTACCGAATGCCCACTGATTTCGTGTTTCCCAAAGGTAGGATATTAACTTCCGGCGCGAGGGATATTAACTTCCCGTGCGAGAGATATTAACTTCCGTCGTGAGGGATGTTGACTTCCCTCATGAGAAAGATGAAGATTTCTTCTGAAAACACTCTTTTTCTTCCGCAAAAAGAGCGCTTTTACATGGATAAACGACTATTTCCCGTCTATTAGGGTTGTATATATTTCTGTATTTCGCTATTCATTAGGAAGATACGGATTTTCGTTCGCATATTTCCGCTTGCACCTGCCAACGGGTGAAAATACGCTGTTCTCGGGATGCGGAAAGTGCAAAGTGTCAAAAACGTACGCAAGTAATGCTGAGGCTGTTTTCTTTAGGATTGCTGAAACAGGTGCATTTCCCCATTAAATCTCTACTGTATCCACTTATCTCATTTCCTGATTAAAAGAGAGTCTTTATTTGATTATTCAATAAATTAATTTATTGAATAGTTTGGTTTATAAAATAAACTACTTATCTTTGTATCGGAATCCGAACTCTGGATGTGTTTTTTAGTATATATGGTTTTAAAAAGAGTATGCTTGTGAAAACGGTGGATCATTTCTTGATTTGTTTAATTTAATACGATGAAAAATGGAAACTTGTTTTTTGTATTTGCTTATTGGTAATTGGGCATTGATGTTTTTTTTGATACAGAACACCTATGATGTGGAAAAATAAAATTAGTGAACTATGGAAGATAAAAGACTGAATGAGAAAGAGAGTTTAGAACTCATCGCTCAAATGATTCAAAACACGAAACAGAGGATGGCAAAGAATGCTGGAGCTCCTTTTTTAATATGGGGCTATACGACAATAATCATATCTTTGTTGGTTTGGTTCTTGCTGAAAGAGACGGGAGATTACAATTGGCAATGGCTGTGGTTTTTGCTTCCTGTGGTAGCCCTTCCCTTTACATTGTGGGCCACACGTAATCAGGAGAAGTTAGTGTTCACCTATATGGATCGCGTAGTAGGATATGTATGGATGGTATTTGGTATAGGGGCATTCTTTGTGTCGTGTGTGTCTATCATCTTTTGGAGTATGTCTGTACTCTTTGTCATTTTACTGATGATGGGGATGGGAACAGCGCTGACAGGGCTTATCATAAAGATGAAAGTGGTGACGGTGTGTGGAACCTTGGGTGCATTGGCCTCGGCTGGATGTGTTTGTGTGCATGGTTTGAATCAGATTTTGATTTTCGCATTTGCTTTTGTCTTTATGATGATTATACCGGGATATTATTTGAATGGTAAGGCGAGGAAAGCAATGGTATGATAAGGTAGAATATGGAAAGAAAACAATTGTTATGTTTAAAGAACTGAATCCTTTGCTCCATTCTGAACTGCGGCTTGCGGTGATGTCGTTGCTTATCAGTGTCGAAGAGGCTGATTTTGTCTATATCCGCCATCAGACGGGAGCGACAGCCGGAAATCTCAGTGTACAGATAGATAAACTTGGCAAGGCGGGGTATGTGGAGGTGACCAAGACATTCAAGGGGAAGATGCCCTGTACGATTTGTAAGATTACTCCGCAAGGAGTAGATGCTTTTGAAGAGTATGTTGAAGCGTTGAAGAGTTATATCATGAAATAATTATTTTGGAAAGTAATGAGATAAAGAATAGAAAGTATGAGAATTTTGGTTACTTATGCCGTTCAGGGCGAATTTACGGAACTGAAGTTTCCCGGTTTGATAGGGGAAGACGAGGTACAAATCGGTTATCTCCGTACTGGAGTGGGAAAGGCTAAATCTGCGTTTTACCTTTCGGAAGCAATCAGTCATGGACAACCGGATTTGGTTATTAATGTGGGTACGGCGGGGAGTATTCATCATCAGGGAGGAGATATATTGGTATGCCGTCATTTCATAGACCGTGACATGCAGAAGCTGGTGGATCTTGGTGTGGAATATGAGATTGAGTCAGCCGGCTTGTTGGTGCAGAAAGGTTATTGTTTACACTGGAAAGGTGGGGGGATATGTAACACGGGAGATACCTTCTTGACAGAATTATCGGATGTAAAAGGTGATGTTGTCGATATGGAAGCCTATGCGCAAGCATTAGTGTGCCGTGCTAAGAATGTGCCGTTTATTTCAGTGAAGTATGTGACGGATATTATCGGGCAAAATTCCGTGAAGCATTGGGAAGATAAACTTGCTGATGCAAGAAAAGGACTGGGACGTTTTTTTGAAGAAATTGGGGGAGTAGTGAGATCGTAAATATAGTCCGTTTATTTTAGTGTCTTGAACGACAAAATATGATATGTTGTTCCCGTGGCAATGAGTAGTAACATTACCTTCAGCCACCAATAGGGTAATATAAAAAATATGCAATATAGCATTGTTGTCCAAATGAGAGAAACGGATATGATTTTAGCTTTCAGTGGAATCGCTTTGTTTTCTCGGAAATTGCGTATGTAAGGACCCAGATATTTCTGGCTCAGTAACCAATCGTATAGGCGCGACGAACTTCGTACATAAAGTGCCGCTGTGAGTAGCAGAAATGGTGTGGTAGGCAGCAACGGAAGAAAGATGCCGATGATGCCTAATAGTAAGGAAAGAGTTCCAAGCAGAATATAAAGGACTTTCATATCGCAAAAATAGAAAAAATAACTATGTTTGCGGTATGAAAGCTTATTTTTAAGGTTTTTGAATGTATATGAATAAATAAAAGGCTTACGGATAAATCACGAGTTTTTTCTATTTTTGCAGTTGCATCGAGGTGACATTAGATGCAGGGTTATAATTATATAGTGTATTAATTAGCGTATTAAGAGTATGTATACAGTTATTAAGCGTATGGAAGTATCGGCTGCCCACAGCCTGGCACTTTCCTATCAGAGTAAATGTGAAAATCTACATGGTCACAATTGGATAATCACAGTTTTCTGTCGTTCCAAGGAATTGAATGGTGACGGAATGGTCGTAGACTTCAGCTACATCAAGCAGGTAGTAAAAGAAAAATTGGATCATCGTAATATCAATGAAGTGCTTCCTTTTAATCCTACGGCAGAAAACATAGCCCGTTGGATATGCGAACAGATACCTACTTGCTATAAAGTAGAAGTTCAGGAGTCTGAGTCAAACATCGCCATCTATGAGGAAGATTAACGAAATATTTTATAGTCTTCAAGGTGAGGGATACCATACGGGTACTCCGGCGGTTTTTATCCGTTTTTCCGGTTGCAATTTAAAATGTTCTTTTTGTGATACCCGGCATGAGGAAGGGGTTTTGATGTCCGATGATGAAATATTGGCGGAAGTGAAAAAGTACCCTGCGGTGATGGTGATATTGACCGGTGGTGAACCCTCTCTTTGGATTGACAGTGGTTTTATAGATCGTTTGCACCGGGTAGGCAAATATGTCTGTATTGAAACAAATGGAACCCGTCCGTTGCCGGATAATATAGATTGGGTGACTTGCTCACCAAAACAGGGGGTAAAATTGGGAATTACCCGTATGGATGAAGTGAAGGTTGTTTATGAGGGGCAGGATATCGGAGTTTATGAATTACTTCCTGCCGAACATTTCTTTTTACAGCCTTGTTCTTGCAGTAATACCGGCCAGACGGTGGATTGTGTAATGCGGCATCCAAAATGGCGGTTGAGTTTGCAGACACATAAACTGATAGATATTCGGTAATAAAAAAGAGCTGTAAGCAGATGCTTACAGCTCTTTTTGCACGGGAGGAGAGGCTCGAACTCCCGACACCCGGTTTTGGAGACCGGTGCTCTACCAACTGAGCTACTCCCGTGTTTGCGGCTGCAAAGGTAATGGAAACTTTCAAATATACAAGTAACCGGTGCGCATATTTTATGGTAGAAGTTACTTACAGCATTTGTAAGTCCTGATACATAATGCGATACGCAGCAGCTTTTTTTTCTAAAGAAAGTGGATAAGCTCTGGATGAAGAGGGCATCCGGTAGAGACGCATAGGGCGCTCTTCAAAAATAAATTCCGTATAGTTTCCTACTTTGGGCTCTTTCAAAGAGAATTGCTCACAAAGAGTATCGGTCGCCTTCTGTCCCGTAGTGACGATTGCCCTGCATTCCGGTAGTTGATGCAGCAAGGCAGAGACATCCGTAGGTTGCACCACTTCTAGGAACTTATCCGAAGCATTGTCCTGCAGGCGCCGGATGGCAGAGGCTGTATCGAACAGGGCAATCCCTTTTTCTTGTAAGAAACTGATGAGGTATTCTTTACAAAATGCTTTATGAGTTTTATCAACAAAATGATCTTTATCGCCAAAAAAGAGAAGTCCTACAATACGCCACATGTCGTTGTTCCAATTCGGATAATAAAATTCCATAGACCACCGTTTTTTTTGTGGCGGGAAACTCCCCAGCATCAACAGACGGGCATTGCCGGGGAGGAAAGGCTGCAAGGGATGTTGTTCTATCTCCATACTTTCCTGTGGTTGGTTTTTATCTGCAAAAGTACGGAATATTTTAGAAATGTTATCCCGCTATCTCCAAATTACTCATCCTTTCGGTTATCCGGAAAGGAAAATCCGGATATTCATAAAGATTGAAACGAGATTCGGTTTTACCTTCTGTATAATTCCAGATAGTGGCATATTCTTCTACATCTTCACCCATAGCTTGAAGTTGGCGCAGATACGAGGCGATAGACTTATTTTCGACGATATAGACTTCTCCCATCCGATTGATAATCGGACTGTGACGTCGGGTACCGTCATGACCGAAACGTAGAATACGTTTACCTTCCGGGGTGATACCTACCATGTCGAAAGTCATACTTTTGCCGATGGCAGGCAGATTGAGTACGTTTCTGTCGGTGGCTAGAAACGGTAAATGGTTGATTTTCAGAAAATGCCGGATACAGGCAGCCGGATCTTGTGATGTTTCAAGTGCAACGGATAGATTATGGGCATCTTCTCTGGATAATTTCCCGAAACGTTTTTCTTCCATTTGTTCCTGTACAGAACGACTGTTTGGAGCGAACACCGCATGATTTTCCTCAAAGCCTTTGACGGAAAATGTATAATAACCGATTATTCCCAATTGATTGAGTACTTGACGCAGGCGTGTCGTGTGTCCCCGGCGTGACGCAGCTACGTTGTACACTAATTGATTATCGATGAGCCAGCCTGCCGATAATAATTTACGTATTCCTTCTGCAGCCTCGGGAGTTACTTCTAAGGGCGTTTGGAAATGGGTTTGGATAATAAATTGCCGGATACCGATGGTTGATGCTTTTTCTTTGAACTCTCGTAGAATTTCCACCAGTTCATCATTGATGCGCATCGGCAGGTAAGCCGGTAAGCGTGAGCCGAGGCGAATGCGTTGCAGTTCTGCATATTTTTCTCCTTCCGGACGTTCCAAATTAGCTTTCCGTTTACGTACAGCCATACGATAAACTGCTTCCAGAATATGGTGTAACGTCTTGTTCTGGCTCATCAGGGCATCACCTCCTGTAATAAGAATGTCGCGTAGCTGTGTGTCTTCTTCAAAATATGCCATCAAACGGCGCAGTTTCTTTTCCCATGTTTCTTTGGGTCGCAAAGTATCAAATTCAAAATTGAGACGCTTACTTTGGAAATCGTACATGCGCTGGCAAGATGCACAAAGACCGCCACAGGCACGCCCCATGGTGTCAGGTATGAGAATGGCCACTTCCGGGTAGCGGCGGTGGATATTGTGCCCGTCGGGCAGTAGCCAACCTGCGGCATTAGGTTTGCCAGGTTCCACGATGTCTTCCCGTTCCCAGGCACGTATTTGTCCGTAGGTTTCGACCAATTGGGGAGAATAAAGGATATAACTACGTAAGGCATCATCGTTATATCCGTTACCGTTGCAATTCAATAGTGATAAGTAGTAAGGGGTGGCAAAGAAAGGCATTCCTTTCTTGCGCGCCTTCGAAAGCAAATACATGGTTTCGGCAGAAAGGGAATTGCCGAGGAAACAATTCAGTTCGGCCGGACTTTTAACTGCCATGGCAAGGTGAAAGCGGAAATCATTCCACCATTCACCCACCAATCGGAATTTCTCTTCGTAACTGATTCCTTTGGGGAAGTTGAAACGGGAAGCCGGATTTTTGCGATGTTCAATCTTTTGTACCAACGCATGCATGATGCGTTCTTTGTTTTTGATACGTACTTGCTGTACTTCCTCATCCAAGCCGGTTGCCCAACGTTCAGTGAGTGTTTTGATCTTCTGTGGTGAGGGCAGAGTAACGGCGGGTTGTTGGAGGAATTTGAATAGCTGGAATAGATCAATGAACAAATCTGTTTCGGTTTCTTCCTCCATAGTACCGATAAGGAAAGAATAGAGAGTTGATAAAGTTGATATAGTCAATTGTCTTTCGGTAGAAAGCTCATATACTTCTTGTCCGTCAAATTCAATCAAGAGTCGAATTTGCTTACCGGCCTCACTGTTCATTTCCGGATGTACGGCAATATATTTCGAAAGGCTGGTTCTGAAAGTTTCCGCATTGTCGCTTTGGGTGGCAATACATACCAACTCAGGGAGTTCGTGCCGATAAAGTTGTTCCAGTTGTGATAGAGTGAGTGCAAGCATTTTCTTTTGTTTCATAAGCAGTTGTTTTTTTATTATTATCCTATAAAAATAATAAAAAAGGCGAGGTCTTTCTACCTCGCCTTTTACCTTGTGGAATACTTTATGGTTCTTTTTGTTTTACTAACAGAATAGATAAGGGATTATTTCTTTTCCATTTCTTTATTCTTCGGTTCTTTTTTAGCCAACATCACCACATTATATACATATTCCGACATCCATTCTTCGGAGTATCCCAGGCGTTCTTTGTATTGGCGTACCGTAGCTGCTGTTTTGTGTACATCGTCTTTTTTCCAAACAGTCTTGGTACATACATCATGTACGGTTTTTGCAGTCATGCTGCGTAGTGCACCTTTAAAGATAGAAGGCACACGGAATTTCCATTGCATAAGGTTACCCATCAACATCATTAAGTCATTGGAAAATCCTTGATACATGAAGAGATACCCTTGTACATCATTTTGAGTCCGGCAATGTTTCTTTACAGAGATATCGATTTCTTTAAAAAAGTTTTCGCTGATACCATAGTCCTGCATCAACATTTTGCGGGAAGCCGTTTTTTCAGCTTGTCCCAAGCGTCCTCCCTGAGTAGGGATTTTGAATAAACGTTTGAAATTGGCTACATCCGGCACAAAACGGATATTGGTGATGCCCAGATTGGCAGCTATCACTGACTGGAAGTAAACACGTGTTAAAGACACGAAATCTTCCACGTTCCTTGAAGGAACTCCTTCGGTATTCTTTCTAAATAATTTGGTAAATATACCCATGATGAATTATAATTTACGAATTACAAACTACGAACCGCCATGCAGTTGCGGATGCAAAAGTACTAAATAAGTTGGTTTACACCAAAATTCGTAACTTGTAATTTACTTTAGTTTGAAATGGAACTTATGTCCTTCGAATACTGTCTCCACAATGTCGTAACGGACAAATTTTGCAAGAAGGTGTTCTGCCGCACGGCGAGAAAGATGGGCAAGACGGCAATAACGGTTCAATGATAACTGGTCGTTTTCTTCCAGTAAGTTGAGCAACAGTTGTTCACGTTCCGTATATTCCATCAGTTCACCTTTAGGACTTTTACTTTGTTGCCATACACGTAGATGTACAGGAGTAGCCAGGATATTTTCATCTTTGATACGGAGATAGGCCAAATACTTTCCGGTTTCATCTTTAGCATATACTGGCTTACGGTCACTTTCGGCAACTTGTATAACTAATACACTACGCCCTTCTACCTGATAAGTACACATACTGTAATTGACCTCCGGACGGCAGTAGATTTGTGCGGCGGCTTCTATCATATATTGTTCTTCATCTGAGCGTACACCTGCAATTTTTCCGTTATCTTTTACTCCAATGAGTAACCGTCCGCCGTCAGTATTTGAGAAAGCAGATAACGTTTTGGCAATCTTCCGTGCATCGGATATTTCGAATTTGAAATCCTGTTGCTGATGCTCTCCTTCGGCTATGAGAGCATGTATGTATTCGGCATCTGTAAACGTTTTCATGTCTGCAAAAGTAGATAAAAAACGTGTAAGAGCTTTTTTTTGCGCCGAATTTGGGCAATATTTCAAAAAAAATATCGTTTTTCTGTATTTATTTCAAGAAAGAGTGTATTTTTGTCGGACATTATTAACGAAGTAATTAAAAAAGGATTATGAAAGAATTAGTTGAAAAAGTTGCAGAATTGTATGCAGCATTTGCGAAAGATGCAAATGCACAGTTGGAAAATGGTAACAAGGCAGCCGGTACTCGTGCACGTAAGGCTTCTTTGGAAATCGAAAAAGCAATGAAAGAATTCCGCAAAGCATCTTTGGCTGCTGCTAAGTAAGTAAAGAAAAAACGCAGATTTAATGCTGTGAAAGACTGCCACGATAGGCGGTCTTTTTTTGTTTATATTGGTATTATTATTACATTTGGCACGAGTAATATGGATGAAAACGTACTTAATAAACTAAAGATACTGGCAGAGTCGGCAAAGTATGATGTATCTTGTTCTTCCAGTGGTACTGTGCGCTCCAACAAGGCAGGTATGGTAGGTAATACCGTGGGTGGATGGGGAATCTGCCACAGTTTTGCCGAGGATGGTCGTTGTATCTCTTTGTTGAAGGTGATGCTGACCAATTACTGTATTTATGACTGTGCGTATTGTATCAACCGTCGTAGCAACGACTTACCGCGTGCCACACTTTCGGTCAGTGAACTTGTAGACTTGACAATGGAGTTTTATCGCCGTAATTATATCGAAGGCTTGTTTCTTAGTAGCGGTGTGATACGCAATCCCGATTATACCATGGAACGGCTGGTGCGCGTGGCAAAAGACTTGCGGACCATACATCGTTTCAATGGATATATTCATCTGAAAAGTATTCCCGGCGCAAGCCGTGAATTGGTGAATGAGGCAGGATTATATGCTGACCGTCTCAGTGTCAATGTGGAAATACCGAAAGAAGAAAACTTGAAACGCCTTGCACCCGAGAAAGATCATAAGAGTGTATATCTGCCGATGCGTTATATCCAACAAGGAGTATTGGAGAGTTCGGAAGAACGTAAAAAACATCGTCATGCGCCTCGTTTTGCCCCTGCCGGACAAAGTACGCAAATGATAGTGGGAGCTACCTCTGAAACCGATAAGGATATTCTCTTTCTTTCGTCCGCTCTCTATAAAGGTCCTTCGATGAAGCGCGTTTATTATTCCGGTTATGTATCGGTAAATACATACGATACTCGTCTGCCTGCTTTGAAACAACCGCCTTTGGTACGTGAAAATCGCCTTTATCAGGCGGACTGGTTGATGCGTTTCTACCAGTTCAAGGTAGAAGAGATAGTTGATGACATTTATCCTGATCTTGATTTGGAGATTGATCCTAAACTATCGTGGGCGCTGCGCCATCCCGAACACTTTCCGATGGATGTGAACAGGGCTGATTATGAAATGTTACTTCGTATTCCGGGTATCGGTGTGAAGTCCGCCCGCCTGATAGTGGCATCACGTCCTTTTTCCAAATTAGGTTTTTATCAGTTAAAGAAAATAGGGGTGGTGATGAAGAAAGCGCAATACTTCATTACTTGTAATGAGCTACCTATGTGCACAGTCAATGAATTGACCCCACAGGGGGTACGTAACTTGTTGATACAGAAACCCAAGAAAAAGGCTGACGACCGTCAACTGACACTTGATTTCGGAGAGGATTAAAACTGATGCCGGGTATGAAGATTGTCATAATTTATGTATGATATGTATGCTACTGATAACTAATGGCGTTTGGGCAAGAGACAATGGGTATACGCATGAGTGACATTTAGTATACGATTGAATGGAGGTATGTCGATCGATGTTTCTGCTTTTATCTCTTTTGTAATGAATGTATGGTGATATTTGTTTTTGATAATACGTTTGAAGGTTTGCTGACTTCTGTTTTCGAAGCCTATGCACGTCGTATTTTCCCGGATGTATTACAGCCGGAAGGAGAGCTACTGCCTTTGTTCCATGATGAAGTTTTCACGGTGATTACCGATGAAGGGAAAGCGGGACGAGTATGGCGGGGATTACAGAAGAAACTTTCGTCCGGTGCTTTGGCCTGTCTTACGCAGAGTTGGCTTTCCGAACTGCCTGAGGTACCCATGTTATTGTTTCGTTACATCCGTAAAGCCATTGATACCCCCCGTTCCATTGAAACGAATTTTGCCGATCCTGACGTATTGGAACTCTCTAAGATATGGAAAAAGGTGGATTGGGAACGGATACGCATGTTACAGTTCGTTCGTTTTCAGAAAGCGGCGGACGGTACTTTTTTTGCGGCATTGGAACCTCAATTCAATGCTCTTCCACTTGCTGTTGAACATTTTCGTAACCGTTTTGCCGACCAACGATGGTTGATTTATGACGTCAAACGTGCATATGGTTATTATTATGACTTGAAGGAAATCCGTATGGTTACTTTCGATGAAGATACCCGTGAAGGACATTTTGTAACGGGAATGTTGGATGAAAGTTTGATGGACAAGGATGAAAAGCTTTTTCAGCAGTTATGGAAAACCTACTTCAAGGCTATTTGCATCAAAGAACGTCTTAATCCACGAAAACACCGGCAGGATATGCCGGTGCGTTATTGGAAGTTTTTGACGGAAAAACAGGATTAAATTATTGTCTGATAAGAAAAAATCCTTTTTTAGTTAATCACCCAATTCTTGTTATGGGGTACCGTCTGTTTCGGGTCATAGTACATTCCCGCTTGCGATGGTATTTTCAGTTCATACATACGACCGCTTTTATTCTGTAGTTCATGTTGACGTAACCAAGGATTGGCATCTTTCAGTTGGGCAAACGTGATACCTTGTTGACGGGCATATTCGGCAAGATTACTGATACCGGTAGTCACCGTTACTTTTCGGTAAGGAATAGGTGGATATAAATGTTCACGTTTCAGCAGAAATCCATATCGTTGAGGGTTGTTGATGACTGCTTTGGCAGCAAGTAGCCGGAACATATAACGTGAAGTTTCTTCTACCAGCCAAAGGTCAACTGCTTGTGAGGCAAGTTGCTTCTGCAGTTCCGAAGAGATGCGTCCCTGTCCACCATTATAGGCAGCGGCAACGCAGAGCCAGTTGTTATATTTAGTGTAGGCTTGTTTTAAATATTTACAGGCAGCCAGCGTGGCTTTTTCAACGTGATAGCGTTCGTCGATATTGGCATTGACTTCCAATCCGAACTCCCTTCCGGTAGTGGGCATAAATTGCCATAAACCCACTGCACCTGCCGGACTGCGGGCAAGTGTATTCAGATTACTCTCGATGACGGCGAGATATTTGAAATCGTCGGGAACACCGTTGGCTTTCAGTATGGGCTCGATTATTGGAAAATACCGATTGGCACGTTTCACGGTAAGCATGGTTGTGGAGTGCATATAAGTAAATGACATCAACTCTCTGTCCATTCTTTCGCGATGATCATAACGCTTGAAGGTTATTACTTGTCCAGCAAAAGAAATTTTATCGGGAACAGTAGGGGGAGTAACACAATAGGGAACTTCTGATTTTATGGATTCTTGCTCATTGAGTTGTGTATTACTCAACAGAAATGGAAGAGTAGTACCTGCACAAAGAGCAATGGCAGCGGTAGCCAATATATGGATGGAATTCTTTTTCATTATCCTGTTTTTTGTTGGTTCTGCCGTCTAAGGTACGATATTCATATTAATTGTGCAAATAGGTTGCGAGAGGTGATGCCACTTTTAATTCTTTATAGGAAACCGTTCCCACAACCAGCGTGGAATGAGGCGCCAGAAAAAAACGAGTGTCCGGTATCTTCCGTCAATGATGGTTATACGTTTTTTCCTATCCAGTGCTTTCACGATGTAGCGGGCTACACGGTCTGTTTGCATCAACATCGGATAATTCCCGTTCTTCAATAAATCTGTAGCAACGAAACCGGGACGTATATCCGTAAAGCGGATATTCAGATGTTCCATATGAGTAAGTTGTGCAAGGGCGTCGATATAAGTATTTTGGAAACGTTTGGTAGCAGAATAGGCGGGGGCTATACCTAAGCCTTTGGTACCGGCTATGGAACTGATTACTGCAATGTGCCCTCCTCCTTTTGCCTTGAAATAATTGAAAGCGGCGGTAGTCATCCTGATAAAACCTTCTACGTTGGTACGTGCCGTGTTAATCTCGACCTCTGGTTGCAAAGTAGGGTTCTGACTGCCTATACCTGAACTGAGGAGAAACAAATCCATCCCTCCTAATTTTTCTATCAATGTTTGAAGGTGTAGAAGGGCATCTTCACGGGTAATATCCAATGGTTGTATTTCAATTTGTCGGGGAGCAATCCGTTGAAAATCTCGTAATGCCTCTTCCCGTCTTCCTGAAACTCCTATATGCCAACCTTGTTTTACTAATAATCTGGCAACTTCTTGGCCGATCCCTGAGGTGGCTCCTATGATAATGGCTTTCATTCTATAATTTTTTTTGTTTCTGTCGTCCGGCTGGTTGCACTTGGCATGGGAATGTGATGGTAAATGTACTGCCTGTCCCTACGGTAGATGTAACTCCGATGCTTCCGTCCATTCTTTCCATGATAGACTTACAAATAGACAGACCCAGTCCGGCTCCTTGTATGAAGGAGTTTACCTTCTCGAACCGTTCGAATATCGTGTCGAGTTTGTCCTGGGGGATTCCGCGTCCAGTGTCGGTAATGTTGATTTTTGCTTCAGATCGGTCTATCTTATAGGAAACTTCGATGTAGCCGACGGTCGTATTCTTCAATGCGTTCGAAATAAGATTGTTCAGCACTTGTTTAATACGCATCAAGTCTTGTTCTATTAAGTAGGCATTTGCCGGATAACGGGTTCTGATTTCTACACCTGCCGGAGCGTTTTGTTTATACTCGGCACAACTTTCGTCGATCAGTTCCGACAGATTGAACCAGGTAGGATGTAGTTCAATGTGGCCGGATTCTATTTTCGACAAGTCCAGTACATCGTTGATAATGTTCAGTAGCAGATCGTTGTTACGGTTAATTAGTGAAATATATTGGTCGCGTTCGTTGGCATCGTCCACGTAAGGGAGCAGGCTGGAAAATCCGATAATTGCATTCAACGGTGTGCGTATTTCGTGGCTCATATTGGCGAGGAAAGCCGACTTCAGGCGATCCGCTTCTTCTGCTTTTTCCTTGGCTTGTATCAACATGAATTCCGTGTTTTTCAGGTGGGTGATATCGTAGTTGATGCAGATTAGTTCTATATTGTTCCGTTCGGGAGCGTATGTTTTCACTATCAGATTGACATGCGTCCATGAATAACTGCCGTCTTCTCTGAGAACGCGTATCTCTTTGTTGAATTTGTTCTCTGTCCCTTTTTTTGCATTATCCAGAAAGCCGAGTATACAATGGCGGTCTTCGGGGTGAATATGACCGTATGTTCCGATAATTTCGGATAGCGGTGTCTTTTCTTTTTCACCGATGTTGATATACCAACTTTGTTGGGCATTCCCTTCTTGGGTAAGCAGGTTGTAGTGGGCATATCCCACTTTGGCATAATTGCCTATCAGTTCGAAGAAACTTTCGAACTCCTGAATTTTGTTGTAGGCTACAGTCGTTTCGGTTTTATCTGCATTAATCAGCAGATAGTTGGTTGGAATATGATGCTCATCGTACAACGTGGTTACCTTAGTTACCAAATCTATCGTGCCTGTTTTCTTTTTTGAATTATAGTAAGTTCCTATTTGAGAGAAGTCATAACGAAAAGTAAAGTCTGCATTTTCATGTTTCTTCAGCTTTTCTTTCATTTCGTTTGGGAAGACGGGATTTTCGAAGATATTGATACCCAGCAAGTCTTCCTTCTGTTCTAGATGAAACATTTCCAACTCCTTGTCATTCAAGTCTATCAGTATCCCCTGGATGTTATAGAGTTCGATGCCTACCGGCAAATTCTTATAAATGTTGTGTAATAATCGTTCCTGTTGTTGCAGTACTTGTGAGGCAGATGACATGTTGGGACCGTCTTGTACTTCGGCTATACCATAAATCTTGCAGTTCCCGTTTTCATCTGTTTTCTGCATACAAACTTTACTACGTATCCACATAGGGCCTTTGATCGTATCAAGTAGATATACAATCTCTTTCGACTGTTGTGCGTTGTTAAAAGAATGAACTGTAGTAAGAGGATGTTCCTCTTTCAGAATTCGTTTATTGAAGTCTTCGAAACTGATAACCCCGTCTTCTTTTAAACCCAATAGGCTGGAAATATATTCGGAACAGATATAGTTTGCATTTTGTAAGTCTGCTTCCCAACAGCCTATGTTGGCATTAAGTATTATTTCTGATAGTAAGTTATAATCTAATTTAGCGTTCATACAGAAGTATTTCTGATAAATTAATACAGATGTATATGGTTACAAAAATAGAAATAATCCGTAGAAATGAAAAGAAATGGGAGATAGAAATGTATCTTTGTCACGGTTTATGACACTATTTATTAAATAAAACAAAAAATATATGGAAAAAGTAATTATCAACTCGTATGAAGATTTTGAAAAGTTAATAGGTCAGCAACTTGGTATTTCTGAGTATGTGCAACTTACTCAGGAGCGTATCAATCTTTTTGCCGATGCAACATTGGATCATCAGTGGATTCATGTTGATCCGGAACGTGCCCATGTGGAGAGTCCTTTCAAGAGTACCATTGCTCATGGTTATCTTACCCTATCTATGTTGCCTCATTTGTGGAATCAGATTATTGAGGTAAATAACCTGAAGATGATGATTAACTATGGTATGGATAAAATGAAATTCGGTCAAGCGGTATTGTCTGGACAGAGTATCCGTCTGGTAGCAACTTTACAATCTTTGTCCAACCTACGGGGAGTGGCAAAGGCAGAAATCAAATTTGCCATTGAAATTCAAGGCGAGAAGAAGAAAGCACTCGAAGGAGTAGCTGTTTTCTTATACTATTTCAATTGAAAATGTTCTTGCCATAAATGCCGGAGTGCTGCTATAGGATGGTATAGCAGCATTCTTGGCCCGGTAAACCGCATCACTTTCCGCATCTGTTCTTTCATTTCGGGTTTATAGCAATGAATGGTGCACAGTCTGCAGGTTGACTTTTTTTCTCCAAAAGGACAGCGGGATAATCTTGTATGCGCATATTCTATTAATTCCTTACATTGGGAACATAACTCTTTATTACCCTCTTTCTTTCTGCAATAAAGGGTAATCATTTGTTCTATCGTCTGTTGTTCTCGTTGAACGCGTGACATGGATTTGACCGTCATTTATAACAGAGTTTATTTTCAGAACAAAGATAGTGGAATAATGGAGAAAAACGATAATTTTATCTTTATAGACGTGAAATTTCCTTTTTAATGGTATTGAATGAGCCAAACAAAATCATTGGAATGCTGTTGATAACAGACTAATGATAAATTGTTTGGTCATGAATAAATTGAAATTATCTTTTCTGCTGTCAATGTTCTTTACATCAGTTTCGGTATTTGCCGGTTATACACCTGTCAATGTACAGAATGCTCTAAAAAAAATGTATCCTGCTGCTAATGATATCGCCTGGTCGCAGGATGGAAATTATTATGTAGCGGATTTTATGATGAATGCTTTTGATACCAGAGTATGGTTCAACTCGGATGCCCAATGGGTGATGAAGCAAACCGATTGGGTAACGATGGATGAGGTACCGGCAGCGGTATTCAATGCTTTTGCCGCCAGTCAGTTTGCTGGTGGTGAAGTACAGAATGTAACGTGGGTACAGTTCCCTAAATGGCAGTCGATTGTTGCCGTAGAGATAGGAATGCCGAATGTACAGACGAAATATCAGATATTATTTACTCCTGATGGAGGAATAATAAATGACCGGAATGTCACTTACTTGCATAATATTCTTGGAGCAAGTACTTTCTTATAGACGACATTCAGTTACCTGCCAAATAAATTATATCTTTGTCCTGAAAAAAGTTTTTCATGGACAAAGGTGCTTTTCAACAGGAAGTATACAATGTGGTTGCTGCCATTCCGTCCGGAAAGGTAGTAACCTACGGGCAGGTTGCCTTTCTTATAGGTAGACCTCAGTGTTCGCGTATGGTAGGACATGTCATGCATGATGTACCTTCGGAGTTGCATCTGCCCTGTCACAGGGTAGTGAACAGTCAGGGAAGGTTGGTACCGTTTTGGGTAGAACAAAGGGCTTTGCTGGAAAGTGAAGGTGTACAGTTCCGCAAGAGTGGAATGGTGGACATGAAAGTTTCTCAATGGAAATTTATAGAGGAATAATTGTTGAATTCTAAAATAGTATGGTTATGAAATATATCGGTGCACATGTAAGTGTAAGCGGAGGTGTGGAGTTGGCTCCTGTCAATGCCCACGAAATTGGAGCGAATGCTTTCGCCCTGTTTACCAAGAATCAACGCCAATGGGTGGCAAAGCCTTTGATGCCAGAAAATATCTCTTTATTTAAAGAGAATTGTGCGAAGTATGATTTTGATGCCTATTATATTCTGCCACATGACAGTTATTTGATAAACCTGGGACATCCCGAAGAGGAAGGCCTGATAAAAAGCCGTGCTGCTTTTTTAGATGAGATGCAACGTTGTGAGGAATTGGGGTTGAGATTATTAAATTTTCATCCAGGTAGCCATCTCAATAAGATTTCAGTGGAAGCATGTTTGGACAAGGTGGCAGAATCTATAAATATTACTTTGGACAAAACACAAAATGTGACGGCCGTAATAGAGAATACAGCTGGGCAAGGCAGTAATGTAGGTAATGAATTTTGGCAATTAAAGTATATCATTGATCGTGTGGAAGATAAATCGCGGGTGGGCGTTTGCCTTGATACCTGTCACACTTATACGGCGGGATATGACATTGTGAACGACTATGATAAGGTTTTTGATGACTTTAATACCATCGTTGGTTTCAATTATCTTCGTGGTATCCATTTAAATGATTCCAAGAAAGCCTTAGGAAGCAGGGTAGACCGTCATGATAGCATCGGAAAAGGATTGATTGGTATAGATTTTTTCAAACGCTTTATGAAAGACGAACGTTTTAATGACTTGCCCATTGTTCTGGAGACTCCGGACGAAACACTTTGGGCGGAAGAAATTAAATTATTACGTAGTTTTGAGTAAAGATTATTCAATTGTAGTCTTGATATTGAGTTGACGCGAACTAAAGAGGAGCTCCTTTCGTTATAATAATAAAATTAGAGTTATGAAAGTTGCAATAAGCGGAGCATCCGGCTTTATAGGGACGCATCTCATGGAATATCTGACAGAGCATCATCACCAGGTTATTCCTATCGGAAGGGGATTTTTGCAGGAAGATGCTTTCCAACAATTGGTAGAATCTTTGGAAGGATGTGATGCACTTGTTAATTTGGCAGGTGCTTCTATCAACCGGCGTTGGACTCCCAAATACAAATGTGAACTACGTCATAGCCGTATCGGAGTGACTTCCCGATTGGTAAAAGCTATGAAGGCGGCGCAGAAACGGCCTGAAGTGATGTTGTCTGTGTCGGCCGTCGGTTATTATCCTTCACGGGGATACTATAGCGAGCAGGATGACATGATTGCCGAGGGTTTCTTGGCTTCACTGTGCCGTGAGTGGGAAGCGGAGGCTCAAAAGTGTCCATCTGATGTCCGTATGGTCATCACTCGTTTGGGAGTTGTTCTTGCACCGGATGGCGGTGCTATGCAACAGATGGTTTTACCTTTAATTCATACAAAGTTCTCTGCCGTAATCGGTTCGGGCAAGCAGGCTTTTCCTTGGGTGAGTATACAGGATGTATGCCGTGCCGTCACTTTTTTAATAGAGCATAAAGATACGCAAGGTGTTTATAATGTAGTAGCCCCACAATTTATATCGCAGAAACATCTGGCGCATGCATTGGCGATAGCCTACCATGCTTGGGCAACCGTGCCTGTGCCGGGTTGGGTTTTTCATTCTCTCTTGGGTGAAATGAGCAGTGTCCTGCTGAATGGACAGACGATTTCGCCTTCCCGCTTGCTTGAAGCCGGTTTCACATTTTCCGTGCCTACCATTGAGTCATTATTGAAACTGCCGGATACACGGACGGTACCTTCTTTGGATGTTGCCCGTTATATGGGACTTTGGTATGAAATAGCCCGTTATGATAACTCCTTTGAACAAGGAATGACCGATGTAACAGCCACTTATTCCCTGTCATCCGACGGAAAGATACGGGTAGAAAATGCAGGTCTTAAAAATGGAGTGAAGAAACGTGCTGTGGGACATGCTTACCGTCCCGATGAAAAACAACCCGGTAAGTTGAAAGTCTCTTTTTTCCTTTGGTTCTATTCCGATTATTATGTTCTGGAATTGGATAAGGAGAACTATAACTATGCCTTGGTAGGTAGCAGTTCCGATAAATATCTTTGGATATTGAGTCGTAATCCCCATCTGGCTGAAGATATCAAAGGTAAATTGATTGCTTCAGCCCAAAGGAGAGGATATAATATACGGAAACTGCACTTCTTACATGACTAATGTAGAATCTTTTTGTAGCTTGGGATATATTAAACCTTAAATACACATTCTATCCGGTTGCCGTCAGGATCGAGTACAACACTCTCAAAGTATCCGTCACCCGAAGTGCGAGGTTCACCTGCAATAGTATATCCAGCCGAACGCAGCATTTCAGTTTGTTGTAATATGTCCTCTTTACTGTCAAACGAGAATGCGAAATGAGTCAGTCCTAATCTGTTTTCTTCAATCGGAGTATTCTGTACATCGGGGCGGCTCATTAATTCCAAATCAATTCCTCCTTCAAACCGGATAAAGTAAGATTCGAATCCTTTTTTCGGATTGATATACTTTTCATTACTGATACCCTTGAAGTATCGGGTATAGAACTCTTTCATTGCTTCCAAACGGAAAGTCCAGATTGCTAAATGATGTATTCTCATACGATTATTAAATTTGAATTTGTAAATGTAAGATAGGAAAAGGATTACCTGTCGAATCTGTTGCATCCCTGCTTGCCACTTCGAAACCTAAATACAGATAAAATTGGAGAGCTTGTTCATTTTGCTCATTGACGTCCACCTTATAAATATGCTTATTGTGGATAGCGTACTTCATCAACCGTTTTCCATATCCTTTACCTTGTTCATCAGGGTGCACAAACAACATTTCAATGAGTTCGTCACTCAATCCCATAAAGGCGGTTATCTTTCCTTCCCGATTACGAATGATATATAAATCTACGGTAGGAAAATATTCCTCCCGTATCAAAGATTTATAAAAAAGTATATTCTCTTCGGTAAGGAAATGATGGGTACTTCGGACGGAAGCTTCCCATAACGCCAGCAGTTCGTCGTAATCCTTTGGAGTAGGTTGGGTTATCATAGATTTTGATATTAAAAATCGGCTTTTTGAGTTATCTTAATAGCTTCTTCTGTCACAGGATGTACAAACTCCAGTGCTTCGGCATGCAGGTACAGCCGTTCGGCCTTTCTTCCGTAAAGTTCATCGCCCATGATGGGACAGTGTAAACCAAGGGGATGGGCGGCATGTACCCTAAGTTGATGAGTACGCCCCGTACGTGGATAGAAAGCGACACGGGTATACTTATCTCTGCGTTCCAATACCTGGAAATCAGTGACAGCCGGTTTCCCGTATTCTGTATGTACCATCTGTCGTGGACGGTCCAGCGGATTAAGACAGAGCGGAAGTTCAATAGTGCCTTTATTTTCGGAAATCTTCCCTTCGAGCAAAGCAATGTAACGTTTCTTAACGAGACGGCTTTTGAATTGCGCTTGCAGATTTTGATGTACACGTTTGCTTTTGGCAATTATCAGTAAACCGGATGTGGCCATATCAAGACGGTGGACTATCATAGGTCCATCTGCTGCGGGATATTGTTTACGCATTATGCTGTAAACCGAAACTGTCTCTTTTTTTCCGGGTACCGATAACATTCCTGCCGGTTTGTTGACAACCACCAGCCATTCGTCTTCATACACCACCTCAAGTTTTTCCGTTATACTTTGCATACTTTTCAGCATAGGGTTTTCGTCCACCTCAAGTCCTTGCAGCATATGCTGTAAGATGGGTTCACACTTCCCTTTGCATGCCGGATAGTAATGTCCGTGGTAGCGTATTTCTGTTTTAGGAGACGCTCCCCACCAGAATTCAGCCATTGCAATCGGTTTCCAGTCATGCAGATAGGCTTGTTGCAACAGTTTGGGAGCGGCGCATTCTCCAGCTCCGGCTGGGGGTGTTTTATGAACGGTCTGTTCAAAGATTTCACATAAGTCTTTAGACTCTCCCCGGAAATTGAGCATCTTGAATTGTTCAAATAATTGTTGCTGCAGGGCGGCAGAACGTGTTTTACGTTCTGTTTTCAACCGCTGTATCCGGCATTTCCGGTCATCAACCTGCCTTTGCAGCTTACCGGTTTCTTCTTTCCAAAAACGTTCCTGCCGTTTGTATTCTGCTTTCTGAAACTGACTTTCCCGTATCAATACCGCTTCTTCTTCCTTTGAGAGAATAGTTGCTTTTCTTCGTTCTTCCCGTTTCTCTTTGGCGGCTTTCATCTGTTGTTTCGTTCTACTCAATGCTTCTTGCGCCTTTAGCTCCAATACGGAAAGCTGTCCGGTCAACTCTTTGTATTCTTCCTCTTCTTCCAGTTCCCTGATATGCACATTGATTTGGGATATCTTTTCTTCCTCAATCTTGAAAAAGCCCTCCGGACATAGTAAATCATATATCGGCGGAACAAAAAAAGGATGTATGTTCTTTCCTGCCAGAATACCTGAAAAAGCAGCAAGGTAACCGGTTTCTCCTTCTTTAGTCTGTACTACCAATACTCCGAACATTTTACCCAATTTCAATTCCTCTTTCCACGCTTGTTGGTGTGAAAGATAATCTTGCACCTCTTTCGCAGCCAATACACAAAGCGGATGAGGCGTGTAACAGAACGGGTATGTAAATTTCTCGGGTAGGGGGATGTCTGCTATCGGAGTATGGAAGTGGTGTAACATGGGTATTCAATCATCAATGGAATAGTCATTGTCTGTATTGATGTGAAAAATATTCTCGCTCTCTTCTTCTGATCCGGATATGATCTCCTCATTAATATTTTCCTCTAACCGTGGATGGTGCAACACCTTTTTCTTTTTACTATGATTGCCATATTTACGTTCTCTTTCCCAAGCAGCTTTGCGTGCCTGGTATTTTTCATATTGATTTTCAAGATAATTATCTGCCATAAAATAACTGCTTTGGGAATAGATATTGTAGAGTTATCAATTATGCAAAGTTACAGAAATCTTGCCATTTATTGTTCTGCCAATTCATAAAATATCTATATTTGTTTCTTTGTAATAGGATGAATGATTAATCGGAGGTAAAATATTATGTTAGCATATACATACATTGAACACGGAAAATTTGAATTGTTGCAGAAACCGGTACCAGAACTGAAAGACTCGCGTGATGCGATTGTGCGTGTAACACTGGGTAGTATCTGTACCAGCGACCTCCATATTAAGCATGGTAGTGTGCCCCGTGCGGTTCTGGGAATTACGGTCGGACACGAAATGGTGGGTATCGTAGAGCAAGTGGGGCAGGACGTTACTTCAATAAAATGCGGTGACAGGGTAACTGTAAATGTTGAGACTTTCTGCGGTGGATGTTTTTTCTGCCGTCATGGATATGTAAATAATTGTACGGATCCTGATGGCGGTTGGGCTTTAGGTTGTCGCATTGATGGCGGTCAGGCAGAGTACGTCAGAGTTCCTTATGCCGACCAAGGCTTGAACCGCATTCCGGATACAGTGAGCGATGAACAAGCACTTTTTGTGGGTGATGTACTGGCAACTGGCTTCTGGGCAGCCCGTATCTCAGAGATTTCCGGAGAGGATACGGTTCTTGTCATCGGTGCCGGTCCTACGGGTATTTGTACTTTGCTTTGTGTCCTGTTGAAGCAACCTAAACGCATTATTGTCTGCGAGAAGTCTCCCGAAAGAATTCGTTTTGTCCGTGAACACTATCCTGATGTACAGGTGACGGGACCGGAAAACTGCAAGGAGTTTGTGTTTCAAAACAGCGAACATGGCGGAGCCGATGTCGTGTTGGAAGTGGCGGGTACTGAAGATACTTTCCGTTTAGCTTGGGAATGTGCCCGGCCCAATGCTGTGGTCACCGTCGTGGCACTCTACGATAAACCGCAACTTCTTCCTTTGCCTGATATGTATGGTAAAAATCTGACCTTCAAAACCGGTGGAGTGGATGGTTGCGATTGCGCGGAAATCCTCCGTCTGATCGGTGAAGGCAAGATTGACACTACCCCCCTCATTACCCATCGTTTTCCTTTGAACGAAATAGAGAAGGCGTATCACATCTTTGAAAACAGGCAGGAAGGAGTTATTAAAGTTGCCATAGAAGGTTTATTTACCTGATCCTCGTGTACGGAGTTCCCAAAACGCTACAGCGGCAGCTGCCGCCACATTGAGTGAATCAACTCCGTGTGCCATCGGAATACGGACCACGTAGTCTGCCCCGGCTATTGTTTCGTGTGCGAGCCCGTCTCCTTCAGTCCCCATTATAATGGCAAGTTTGGTTTCTTTTGCCAGCGCGGGATGGTCTATGGAGATTGAATTGTCGGTAAGTGCCATGGCAGCTGTACGAAATCCCAAATCATTCAGGCGGTTGAGTGGGCCTTCCATCCAAGTCCACGGAACAAGAAATACCGATCCCATGGATACTCTTACTGCACGGCGGTTCAGTGGGTCGCACGAGGTAGGTGTGAGCAGTACCGCATCTATCCCCAAAGCAGCGGCCGAGCGAAAGATAGCACCGATATTGGTAGTATCCACCACGCCATCCACCACCACGATGCGGCGCGCATCCCGGCATACTTCCTCAATGTTGCGTGGCTGCGGACGGCGCATGGCGCACAGAACACCCCGTGTGAGAGTATAGCCGGTGAGTGTGGCAAGTAATTCTCTGTCACCCGTATATACAGGTATGTCTCCACATCGTCCAATGATAGTGGCGGCATCTCCGGTGATATGCTTTTTTTCGCATAAAAGAGCAAGAGGTTCATATCCTGCTTCTAAAGCCACAGTGATAACCTTAGGACTTTCTGCAATAAAGATACCTTTTGAAGGCTCTATACGGTTACGTAATTGCGCTTCAGTGAGGGTGCTGAATATTTCTACTCCGGGGTGGGAGAGGGAAGATATTTGGATGATGGGCATGGTTGTTACAGTGTTTTTATTATTTTTTGGCAAAGGTAGAAACTTTTGTTCTTGAATGTTTCGTCTTTTACATAATCTTTGGGAGGATGCTTGATTTGATGTCCTGTCATCATTCCTATCCCATGATGTTCGATGGATTTTTGTTGGCAAAGAGTAATTGTTCAGATAACTTGCCGTTTCGGGCAGCTTGTCAAATATCAAAATAAATGTAAGGCTTCACGGAGAACCGGACGGATTTCCTAGAGATTATAAACTTGGCATATCTATTTGTCAAATTGATTTTAAAATAGTACTTATGAGGCGATTTCTGTTTCTAAATCGCCCCTTTTACTGACATACATACTTCCCGTAAATTCCGAAAGCGTATGATTTTGTGCATGAATATACAATGTTTTTACCGAATACCCATCGGCTTTATATTTTCCGTACGAGAGATGTTAACTTCCCACGTGAGGGATATTAATTTCTTACGCGAGAGTTGTTAACTTCTGGCGTGATGGATGTTAACTTCCCTCATAGGAAAAATGAATATTTCTACTGGGAACGCTCTTTTTCTTCCGTGAAAAGAACATTTTCGTATGGACAGTCGACTGTTTCCCGTTTATTTGAGTTGTACATATTTCTGTATTTTGCTATTTATGAAGAAGATATGGATTTTCGTTCGCATATTTTCGCTTACGTCTGCCAACGGGTGGAAATATGCGATTCTCAGAATGCAGAAAGTGCAAAGTGTCAAAAACGGGTATAAGTAATACCGGGGCTACTCTCTTTGGGGATTGTTGAAACAGATGTGTTTCCCTGTTAAATTTTTACTGGTTTTCGATGCAGTATATTATATTGGTTGATTATCAGTAGTTTACAACTTAAAAGATAGACCGCTCAAAAATTTACTTGTTTTTTCGTCAAAAATCGAAGATTTAACACTTTTCTTCGTTGCCAATCTCAAAACAGAGGGAAAATGGGGAAAATCGCTCTCTTTCGCTCTGAAACCTCCGCTTCGCAAAGATAAGACATATCGGGGATAATTTCGCCGATTCAGGCTGCAAAATAGAAGGTAGATTCACGGATTTTTCAACGGATTTTTTGGGGGCTTGATGAGCGTGAGTCTTGCTTTGTCTTTTGAGGTAGGGTTTCGATTTTTTTGCAGCCAAAAGAGAATGTCTACAGATATGGTTCGGCTCAGTCATGGCGCAGCCATCTCTTTTTCTCCCTCTGTTAGCTTTACTTTAATGCACGTATATATGAATACGGAGATAAAGTAAAGTTGGTTTCGGTGATTTATGCTGTGATTCGCTTGAAAAAATGTCGTGTAATGGAGATGATTCGTTGGAAAAAGTGTAGAACCTGTATATTGTGCTTGTCTTAGTCTCATAATTTACAACTCAAAATCTCTGTAAATTATACCCTATCTGATATATCCATGCAGATAAAATAATAAATTATACCCATACTGATATAATATCGAATATTTGTGCTAACTTTGTACCCGAAAAGGTATAGAATATGATGCTATGAATAATCTTTCTACTACGGTCAAAATGTTGCGAAAGCAATATAATCTGACGCAAGAGGAACTTTCTTTAAAGTCGGGTGTGGGGTTACGTTTTGTTCGTGACCTTGAACAAGGAAAGGACACGCTGCGTCTTGATAAGGTAAATCAGCTTTTGGATTTTTTTAATTATGAAATGGTAGCCATTCAGAAAAACAGTAATCAATGAGACAAGCCCATATATTTTATAAAGACCAATTGGCTGGGATTCTGACAGAAAACGATGCCGGGTATGAGTTCTGCTATTTGCCGAAATATCTTTCTCTTGAAAGTGCAAAGGCTGTTAGCATGACATTGCCTTTACAAGACGAAGCATATACAAGTCCTGTGCTGTTTCCATTTTTCGATGGTTTGATTCCTGAAGGATGGTTGTTGGATGTTGCATTGCGGAATACAGATATCAGTATTCTTGACCGGATGTCGTTGTTGCTGACATGCTGCAAGGATTGCATCGGAGCAGTAAGCGTCATTCCAATGGAAGAAAAGGAGGAAAGCCATGTGTAATAATTGCTTATATTGTTATCGCCCGCTCTTAAAGGGGGAAAAGGATATGCACACGGCTTGCATAAAGAAGTTTTTCGGAACAGCAACATTGCCTGTTCTTGATTATACGACAGAACAACTTGACCAGCTTGCTCTGCAAATCATTCAAGATCAAACCTCTTTAACCGGTGTTCAGCCAAAATTATCCTTGCATTTGAAGGAACATGATGGCAGCAAACGATTGACTATTGTCGGTCTATGGGGCGGTTATATTTGCAAGCCACAGACGTCTCAATATGAAATGATGCCTGAGGTTGAGGATTTAACCATGCACCTTGCAGAGGTGGCACGTATTGAGGTGGTTCCTCATACGCTGATGCGGATGGCAGATGATACGCTATGCTATCTTACCCGTCGGATTGACAGAACTTCTGCCGGCGAGAAGATAGCGATGGAAGATATGTGCCAACTGACAGAAAGGCAAACAGAGCATAAATACAAAAGTAGTTATGAACGCATCGGCAAGGCAGTTTTGAAATATTCGTCCTTGCCCAAAATGGATGTCACTAATTTCTTCGAGTTGGTCTTGTTCTCTTGGCTGATAGGAAATAACGATATGCACTTGAAAAACTTCTCTTTGTATGAAACAGCCGGTGAAATACGTTTGACTCCAGCCTATGACTTACTGAACGCAGCGGTCATCAACCCCAAAGATGATGAAGAGTTGGCATTAACCCTGAACGGTCGGAAGAAAAAACTTCAAAGAGAGGATTTTATTAGGTCAGCAGCCACGCTGGGTATAGAGAATGTGATTGTAGAACGATTGATAAATAAGTATATTAAACTATTACCCAAGTTTGAAGCTGTTATTCAAAACTCTTTTCTCAGTGCTGAATTAGAGGAAAAGTATGGCGAATTATTGAAGGAACGGCTTGCGAGGCTTTCATAAAGACTATAAAAAATACACAATGCTATGGATATATTAAATCTCACCCCAATAACATCATTGTCCATCCTAACTTTAATAGAAAGAGACGATGGACAAAAGAAACAAATTGTGGAGACGCCAACAAATGGCTCGTGTGTTTAAGGCTCGTATGATTCTGTATGTCGCTTATGGTCATTGCATCATTCGTGAGGATGGAAGCTATTATGAACATCCTCATTGGTTTGAATTGGCAAAAGAAAAATGGGCACAAGTTTACAAAACTATGGGGACTCCCTGTAGTTGTTGGATTTGCAGAGGATTTGAATATAACCGCAAGGAGTATAAGAAAGAGACTCGGCGGATTATTCGGGAATCAATGGAATGAGCTAAATGATAAGGAACTGAATCTGTGCATTAATTGCATAGGTTCAGTTTTTATTATGTGTCTTTTAATCTCGTGATTTTTTGTCCGTAATATATCATTAAATAGATAAAAAGTAATATCTTTGCATATTATATGATAGATTGATTGTGGTAAGTCGTTGACGAAGTCGCTTTGCGCCTTAAAAAGATAAAATAATGACAAAGAATACAATGGGGACTAAGTTGCCCCGAAAATTGGAGCAAAAGATGTCGGTCGTGGGAGAGCAGATTAAACTGGCTCGCTTGCGCAGGAATCTGAGTGTGGCTCAAGTGGCGGAACGTGCCACCTGTTCTCCGTTGACCGTGTCCCGAATAGAAAAAGGCGCACCGACAGTAGCAATCGGAATCTATTTGCGTGTGCTGTATGCTTTACAGCTAGACGATGATATTCTGTGGCTGGCCAAAGAAGACAAATTGGGAAAAGCCTTGCAGGATTTGAGCTTGAAGACCAGGGAACGTGCCTCAAAAAAGGAGTAAACGATGAAGACACTATATGTTTATGCCGATTTTGATTGGCTCAAGGAAATAGAACTCGTTGGCGAGTTGGGCTATGAATCTCTTCGTGGCTCGGACAGTTATTGTTTTACTTTCAGCGATGAATGGCTGAAGAAACACGGAGATTTATTCTTGAGTGATGACCTCAATAATTATCCAGGACAGCAATATACGCAACCGGAGAAAGATATATTCGGATGTTTTTCGGATGCTTTGCCGGATCGTTGGGGGCGAACACTGTTGTTGCGACGTGAGCAGATTGCAGCGATGGAAGAGAGGCGACCAGTGCGGAGACTGTCTTCTTTCGATTTTTTGACCGGTATTGATGACTTTTCCCGAATGGGTGCTTTCCGTTTCAAGGAGTCAAAAGACGGAGGATTTATAAATGTAAGTGAGTCTTTGAAAATTCCACCTCTGACGGATATAAGGGAGTTGATTGCAGCCAGTGTGGAAATTGAGAAAAGCGAAGAGGGGAATGTTCTGCCTGACAGAAAATGGATTGCTCAACTCGTGCAGCCCGGTTCTTCACTGGGTGGTGCAAGACCCAAAGCCAGTGTGATAGATACGGATAAAACGCTTTATGTAGCCAAGTTCCCTTCTCGCAAGGATGATTATGACGCCGGACTTTGGGAGCATTTCAGCCATCTTCTTGCTGCAAAAGCCGGTATAAATGCCGCAAAGACCAAAGTGCTGGCTACCGGAGAGAAATATCACACTTTGCTTTCGCAACGCTTCGACAGAACTCAAGAGGGGAAACGGATTCATTTTGCTTCTGCCATGACTTTATTGGGACTTAATGACGGCGATAATGCAACTACAGGGCACGGTTATCTGGATATAGTCGATTTCATAATCCAAAACTGTACGAATGTGGAAGAGAATCTGCAGGAACTCTATCGCCGTGTGGCTTTCAATATCTGCATTGGTAATAGCGATGACCATTTCCGCAATCATGGTTTTCTTTTGACAGCAAAAGGTTGGACGCTTTCTCCTGCATACGATATGAACCCTACTCTGAATGAGTATCAAAGTCTGCTTGTTTCGTCAACCTCTAATAAAGCAGAGCTGAGTATTTTGCTGGATGCCTGCGAAGACTACATGTTAAACCGTAAAATAGCAGAAAAGGTTATTTCAGAAGTGATTGAAGCCGTAAAAGGATGGCGCGAATTGGCAACACGATTGAGTATTTCCAAGAGAGAGGTGGATGTGTTTGCAGGAGTGTTGGATGAGCGATGTAAGATGGAGTAGTTTCAGTTAGATGAGTTTATAATTGTAATAATGATTTTGCATAACAATAATTTAACATTGTAAAAAGATTAAAAAAATGAAACATATATCTGTTCGAGTACCTTGGCACGACAATGGTTGGAATTCGCATGTATGTGCAAATCCTCGTTGTAATACATTCTGTAAACAACTACCTAATATTGTCAACTCAAAAGTAGATTGTGAGCAGTTGTCGTGTGGAATCGACTGGTCTAAATTAACTACAAAAGAACGTCCTGCTTGTGCTGGAGAGAATGGGGGATTCATGAATTACAAGGCTTATGAGCGTGAATTTATTCACATATATGCTTGGAATTCAGACAATCCACATTCTAAGTTATTACCTACAAAAGTAATGATACCAGCTTATTCAGCTCTTGGAATACCATTCCGTTACTTGAATATGGATGCACAGAAAGACCTTAGCAAGGAGCATCCTGAATTTCGCCCTGCCGAAAGTGCACCTTTCGGTTCGGCTTGGGTTTATAATCCTGAGCGATTGTATGATGTGCTTAAATGGTTCAGCTCAGAGATAACCGAGGAATCGATATGCGTCTTTTATTGTAAGAAAGGCAATCCGATTGACGATGAAGGTTTACGAATGATTGTGGGAATGGGGGATATAGTAAAAAATTGTGGTGTTCAAGACTACGAAACAACTGCCGATTATACATATCCCTTATGGGAGATAATGTTCTCTCATTCCATTCGCCCAGACCTGAAAGAATCTCGCGGCTTCATTCTCCCCTATAAAGAATATCTGGAGTTGGATGAGAATATATTCCAAGGGAAGGGTCTGTCAAAGATACAGGCTCTTGATGAGATCAAATTATCGCTGGATAAATTTGACAGTAGCGGAAAGATATTTGATGAACTATCATATGGTTGTGATTTTATAAGCAATCATTCAATGCTATTGATTCTTGAAGCTGCTCGGCGTTCGTTGGAGGCAGTAATTCGACATGGCTTGGCTGGCTCAATCGAGGGATGGCAATGTCAACTCAGGTGGATTGATGCCCGTATTGAGCATGTCAAGAAACAAATCACTCCCTTCCCTTCATTCGCTTCAGCACTTAAAGCGCTGGGAATAGATTATGGCAATCTGATTGAAAGCGACCTGCGAAAAAAAGGATGTGGACCGAAAGACAATCCCTGGGGGCATTTTGAAAAGTTGCTAAATAAGGAAATCAAAGTTGATAGTGCTGTTTACAACTCGTCTCTTCCTACGTATCGAATAAGTTGGGAGGGCCAAACAAGTAATGTACGTGAGCGTCTTATCACTTTATCCAGATTTGAACTTGAATCCGATGTTATTGAGCATTTTATAGATGATGTAGAGTCTGATATACTAAGCAATCCATACCTCATCAGCGAATGGTGCGCTCGGAATTTTATAGAGAAAGTTTCAACGCGTACAATTGATCTTGGAGCCTTCCCCGACCCAACAATTCAGGGTGATAATGTTCCAGTGCCTCCGTTCGCAGCGGAGTCCATTTTGGATACTCGACGCCTTAGATCATTAGTCGTTGAAAGGCTTTATTCCGTTCTAACAGATGGTGATACCCTTGTGTCAATAAAAGAGATGGAGGACTATCTGCGCGACATAATGACGGAAGAAGACAAAGCTCGCCTCCCGAAAAACATACTTCTCACACATCGCCAGTTTTTTGAAGTATCCTTCGATTATGTTCCTGATGAGAACCCTACTGCTATCCAACTCAAGGAATATTATCAAATGGAGGAGTTTCTTCGGAAAGTGCTACGAGAAAGAGCAAAGAGAGATGTTAAGAAGCCTACCGGTGAGGACTGGCTATCCCTCGCTATGTCAGACAAGAATTATGATCCTACAAACGAGCGCAGTCAACAGGCTACTGAGCAGCAGGTCAAAGCTCTTGAAATGATGGACAAAAAGCGCCTTTCAGTTCTCACGGGAGGCGCAGGTACCGGTAAGACTACCGTAGTGAGATCCTTTCTCTGTTCTGACAAGATAAAAGCAGAAGGCGTTCTGCTGCTGGCTCCCACTGGAAAGGCGAGAGTAAGGCTCAGTAATATGGCCGAAAATGTGAGTTCAAAAACCGTAGCTCAGTTTCTTGCCAGTCTCGGCGCCTTCGATTTTGAAAACATGAAACCGCGTCTAACTGAAGACTCGCGCAAATACTCACGTGCTAAGAATATAATCATTGATGAATGTTCGATGCTAACTACCGACACGTTTCATGCGCTTATTATGTCGCTTGACCTGAAGTTCATAAACCGAATAATACTTATCGGAGACCCCTATCAGCTACCTCCGATAGGTCCGGGCAGGGCTTTCTCGGATTTATGCCATTATCTTAATTGTGATGACGCGGACGCCAATCTGAAATCTGCCATTACCTATCTCCGCACCGTTGTGCGCACAATAGCCAGTGGAGATTCAGATGTCTTGACTTTGGCCTCTTGGTTCAGTGGAAACAAACCGGAGAAATTTGCCGATGCAAAATGTTTATTTGCCCACGCAAATGATATTTCTGTTGTATAAAGTGTTGTATATCAATATGTAAATTTTTGAAGGATATTTTTGGGGGACAAACGGGGGACAAAATTTCGCATACCAAAAGAAAGAAAAACAATAAAACCACTTCACAAAAACCGTGTTGAATTGCAAGAGACACGGTTTGTCCCTCGCAATTATTTTGCTTTGTCTCTCCTTGTCCCTCGGATGTAGGGTTAGATTCTGTATTATTTCATAAACACTAAAAGCCGTAATCTTGCATACCAAAAGAAAAAAGCTATAAAAACATTCCTGAAAAACCATGCTGAAATGCAAGGGACATAATTTGTCCCTCGTTGTATCGCTGTTTGTCCCTCGCTTGTCCCTCGGACAAAAGTTAGGTTTGATGCAGTTTCCAATAACGTGAGTAAAGTAATGATGGAATAGGTTTAGTTTGGTTTTTGTATATCTAATCAAGTTCTAAACTAAACTGCTTGATTTTCTCAATTTCTTTTTCTTTTCGTCAGCAAATCCTTCTTTTCATTCGCTATTGCTTGAAATGCGTTTTGCCGTTTATAGTGCTCCTGTTGCACACTTACTATCCTTTCTCGTCTTCACATCGTCTTTCGTGTTGGCAGATAAGAATTGTGTCGCAAAGGTATATATCCCGTCTTTCTTCCCTGCAAGGTCAAGCCTATCGGTTCAAGCCAAAATCTCCACACTCGGTTTTCAACTGAGGTCGTATTTTGTCTGTGAAGCCTTGCAGGAAGAGCCGGGACACCTTGCAGAGCGACATAATTTTAATCAAACCCGAAAGTAGCTGATGCTAACAGAGGGAAAAGTAAAAAATCAAATCAAAAGCGATTATGGCAAATTACGCGACTAACATCTTCTACGCAAGTACGGAGAACGAGAAAGACCTTGATAAGGTGGAGAACTTTTTGGAAGACACATTTTGCGACTGTTACCTTGACAGGTCGGAAGACAGTGTCGAGGGCGAGTTTTCGTCAAAATGGGACTATCCTGAAAAAGAGATAAACAAGATGATTTCTCTTTTGGAGGACAAAGACAAAATCTACATTCGAGTGCTGACGCACGAACTATGTAACGAATATGTGAACTTCCAAGTGTTCTCTAATGGAGAATGGTCATACCGATAACCCTTAAAAACTCACTGACTATGTATTACAAGGACGAACAAGATACGGACATTATCGGGTGCTTATGCACGTTACTGACTCCTTACAAGGGGCATACAGAGGGTGAAGTCGTGGGAGACTACGGCAACGAGATAGTGGTAAGGCTCACCAACGGCAAGGAGGTGGTGGAATACCGGGATGAAGTGCTAATCTATGACTAATGGGGGATTGCTTTATGATGACACCGATAGCGACAAGGTTTGTGGATTGGGATATTCCCGAACTTTCAACCTTGCAAGACAGCAAGGTCTATCAATTGAGAGTGCAACTCAATGAGGGTACGCCAATGAGCCGACAACAGAAGAATTGGCTTACGGACAGCGTGAACAGCAACACCTATTTCAAAAGGGCTGTTCCGCTAATGGGCTACCGCTTTGACTTCTCAGATATACTGAAACGCTACTTTGTCAAGCAATACGGACATATAGCCGAATACTATGCTGTGGACAAGACCGCTTTACGGACATTCCTTTGCGGTCGGATTGATGAAATAATTGAGATAACAGATTAAAAGAAAGATTATGCTGTACGATTACAGAAAAGAAAGCAAATCGCCTATGCTTCTGACTTTGGCGAATGGCAAGACCATTGAGGGCGAATTTATTGATTTGCGGATTGCCACCGAAACCTTGCCCAAGGGTAAACTGTGGTATCATATCCGACATACGGACGATGATTGGAGTGAACCGGCCTCTCTGAAAAACGGCTGTGTAGTAGTCAATTTCTGTGGTACATTCATTTGTGACCCTATCATTGATTTCCCTTGTGGCGAGGAACTGGAGATAACAGAATGGTCATACCTGAACTGACCGACATCTGGCAGAACGGCAATGTGGGGCAATGCTCCACATTGCCGTGTCCATGCCATTTGGAAACACATATCCAATGGCATCAACTTTTATAATAGGGGCTTGCAAGGCAAGCTGTTCTTCCTCTTATATATTCATCTTTGACAGTCAAGTCTCCTTTTGTATATATGGCATTTCATATTTCGCAATGGCGATCGGGCTGCTTTGTTCAACGAGCACCGGACTTCTTGCCATTGTTTTCTTTGCCTTGATTTCTCCGGTTCTGTCGGTAAGGTAGAACGCGGCTATTCTGATGCTGGCTTCCGCGATCTTCGTGCCATTCTGTTCTTCGGCTATCCCTTCCATAGCAAAATACCTTTGGCTGTGCAGCGTCATAACGGATTCAGTATTACGGCATCCACATTGAGAGGACATACTGGATTCTTCGCTTCATCACTCTGCTCCTTTGGGATTTACAGCCGAAGCGTACCTGAAACTTTGTGTCTGCGGACGGATGCTGTCCTTTGTCTGCGAACCTTGCTCACTTGTTTATTCCCCAATCCATATCGTTACAGCTTTTGGTCGTGTTATTCCTCATTTTTCCGTTGCAAAGTTAGTATGCAGTCGGGTACGGCTTGAAAGCCTTGGTCAATGGTGTAACTTCACAAATCTTCCTTTATCGGGCCGGAGGTTTTGACGGCTTACGCTGACAAAAATAAAGAGTATTTGATTGCTAACCTTGTCGCAACCCTGTAACTGCACTCACTTATATTGGCAGCGTAAAAATAATTTAATTAACAACTTAAAGCATTGTAACATGAAACAGATTGAGAACAATTTCGCAGTATCAGGATTCGTAGGTAAGGACGCAGAAATCCGTCAGTTCGCAAACGCAAGCGTGGCACGCTTCTCATTGGCAGTAAGCCGTCAGGAGAAGAGCGGCGAGGAAACAAAACGTGTGTCCGCTTTCATCAACGTGGAAGCCTGGCGCAACAACGCCAACACCGATTCGCTTGCCCAAATCACCAAGGGTACCCTGCTCACAGTGGAGGGCTACTTCAAACCCGAAGAATGGATTGACAAGGACGGCGTGAAACACAACCGCATCGTCATGGTCGCTAACAAGTTCTACCAGACTCCCGACAAGGAAGAAACTCCTGCGGAGCCGGAAAAGAAAACGAAAAAAGGCAAGAAATAACTCCTGCCTCGTTCCGACAAACAAAGCGGCTTCGGTCGCTTTTGTTTTTGCTCGTATGTTTACCTGTTATACATCTATGGGTTGCCCATTATAAGTTTTCACCCATCCCGTAAACGGCTTCTTCTATTTTTCTTCGAGAGACTTGCTCGGCTGCGCAATGTTGCACGTTGCTCCTCTTTCGCAAGACACTCTGCCGAAATCGCCCGATACAAAAAGATTTGCCAACCGCTCCAAGACTTCGTTTTCTCCCGGTAGGCAAAACATTTTGTTATTTATCGGGCTTGCAGAAGAAACTCGTTTACTGCCCGCCCTTTGCTTGGGTTGATATTTTTGACAAGAGGGAGAATTAAATACTGACTTTTAAGTCCCTCGCTATGCCAGACATGAATGACTGTCATAGGCTGCATTCTGTTGGTTGAATCTTACCTGTCCCGCTGGTAGTCACTTTTGCTCCAGCCTCCGAATATCACTTTCACGATTTTGATGAACACCCACAATCCCAATACTGTAATGATTACGTCTCCCATATCACTGATTTATTTCTGATTACTACTTGTAAAGATACGAAAAAATCACGACATGGACGAATATATAATGTTAAATATCAATGCAATATGTGACTATTTCAGTTTCTTCCAATAAGGTTCGAGCTTGGTTTGCAGGAAACCTACAACTTCAGGAAAAGTCAGTTCTTGTTGGAGTTTAAGTTTCTTGACAAACGAGTTCCATCGTGTGTTTAAGTCCGTATTGTTGGCAAAATCATTGCTGAATACAATATGATTGTCCGTATAGACAGTCCGGCGATTTTCAAAAGTGGCGTTAATGGCCTCACTCAATATCTCACTGTCATATTTCCCTCCGTGTAAAATAGTGTATAGGTCGTAAAAATCTTTCATCCTGCTGTTGGCTTCCGCTCTTACAATCACAGTTTGAAACTTTTCGGCGATGACGGTTTCTAATGAATATGCCAAAATGTTAGTTGCCGGGAATCCGTCAATTAAATTTGGATAATCCAGTTCGGAAGGGCATGGAGTTATCACGTCTCCAAATCCGATATCCATTGATACGTCTTGGCGAATGGTATCAATGGAGGCACCCAGCGTGAGCCTTACACCCGGATATTTCTTTTCAACGGCAATGTCTTCGGTTCTCAGAGTTTCTGTATAAAATGTCACCCCGTCTTGTTGGTATGGAATCGCACAAATCTCGGCAAACACCTTTTTAACATTCTCCTTGTCATTGTCAATATGATGCCCCATAAAATCAATATCCAATGTAGGCCTTGCCATAAAGCGTTCATGCGCATACAACAAGGCTCCACCTTTCAGGAAGAAATGGTCGTGGTACTGGCTTATCGACAAACGATAGAGCAAACGCTCCTGGAGGTATCTTGTCACCAACATCTGGTACCCAAGTTTCTCATTCCGTGAGATATTCAACAGTTTGGCTTTTACCGAACAGCCGAAATTATGTATTTCTTTTATTGCCATACTTCAAGATATTGATTCAGTGTTTTGCGTATTCTTAACTTTGATGCGTAATCCATCAGCCGTGAGATATTTTTGTCCGGACGTCTTAGATAGGTTTGGAGGATTTCTGCCATTACATCAATGCCGACTTTGTTTCTGTATTTGATTGCATCGCATACAGAACGTTCCATATCAAAGATAGGAATATCGTATCCTTGCACCTTTTTTCGGGTTGCCCCGATAGAGAGCAGATTGTCGGATTGATAAACCAGTTGAAATTCCGGATAATCAGGCAGAACGATCTTTCGTGTTCGTTCAATGGCTATATAGTAAGCATTGGGTATCTGTGTCGTCAAATTATAAACAGACCATGCCGACCAAAGGCATAGTATGCCACCGGGGACTATCATCCGTATATCCACCATGGTATTTGCCAAGGCATCAATGTCTGCATATATGCCGTTTTTGAGCCTTACCGCTTCGCCTTTACGGACAGCATCCTGCAACTGCTGTTCTTGCCAGTCGCTCAAATTCTTAGTCGAGACGAAGCCTTCTTCTTTGAGTTTATCTGTAATACACATGTGCCGAACATATTTACCTTGCAAAGATACTGCTTTTTCTCAAATATGCAGTATGTTTTATAGTTTACTTTATTCTTATTTCGGTTTACGTTTTCCCAGCGGCCCGCTGAACTTACCCCGATTGAGCGAAACTCCGTATTTGTTTAGTATGCGGAATACGGAGCTGCGGCTGCTGAATCCGCTTACTTTCCAGATGTCATCGATTGAATGCCCGTTGTTGTACATCGCCACGATGGTTTTCTCCCTTTCCGCCTTGCTGATGTTATTCTCTTTGGACGGCTGGTTTATGTTCTGCTTTAGTTGGATGATATGCGCTGAAGCCTTTCGTAATGCGGCACACTCCTCCGGAAGCGCACCGAATATCTCCAACACATCCGCAGCCTTGGTTTCAGGGAACAGGTCACCACGACTGTCAACCTTGTCGTGAATGGAGACAATCCGCACCACCTTTACACGGCAGAACTCGATGAATGCCGCCAGCTCACGAGAACCACGCAGGGCGTTGCTGAATTTAGCGAGTATGATTTCGTCTCCCCGTTCCATACTTGCCATAAGCTGTTTCCATTGGGGACGCAGTTTCTCGTGTCCGTTTTCCTCCTCAATCACCTGTACACAACCGTATTGCTTCATCCACTCCACATCAGTGTCGAAGCCGTCATAGCCGGCTGCCTTGAATATGTAACCTACTTTTGCCATAGTGCTGTTCAATGCTAAATGATACCAAGTGCAAAGATACAAAGTTTAATTCGGTTAAAATCATACTCAACAAAATATTTTTCAATTATTATACTTTGTGTTTTCACTTGTTATGCTCTTGTTTATTTCGCAGATTATACTCGTAAGTATGAAAAAGAAAAGATATTAAAGTTTTATTTTAGAGTATTATTATACGAACTTTTATACTTAACTTTGCCGCCATAAACCAATAAAAATATCATGTATAAAGGCTTGTTTAAAGTAGAATCAATGCAAAAACCGAAGAGAGGAAACTTGAAATCATACTCAAAGAAACGTGCTTCGTATGCCAAATCTTTTGCCGTATGTTTTGCCATTGTCACATTGGCATCATGCGGAGAAAAGACCGGCAACAGTATGTTTCATACCGTTAAAAATGCTGCCGACGCTTACAGGTCATACCTGTCCGAGGTGCGAAAGGAAGCAAACCTGCCAACAGACCGTCTGATTGAAAAAGTCAACGACTGGCAGTCGCTTCGGGATTCGGTATCTGCCTGTGTCGCCAAAGACACGGCAAACCGTATTCACGCCAATTACGAAAGCGAAATTCGTGGATTGCACGATTCGTTGCGCATTGAATTTACCCGTCTGGCTCTGGAGAAGCCGAGAACTTTTGCGGATGTGTTGCTCATCAGAGAACAGACTTCCCAATACAGGCAAGACACGGAGCTGATGCAGTCGGCAGCGGAAGCGGAGCAGTTTTTCAAACCATTGGATTCCGTCACGACATATAAAGGCAGTGCCAATGCTGTCGTTGAAAAATACCGGATGTTCCTTTCCAAGACCTTGAAATCCGGAATAAGCGGAAAGAGTGAAATGCTTGCTTTCATAAAGGAAGAGGACAGGCTGTTCCGTTCTTTCCTGAGCCATCTTCCGGAGCTTGCCGATGCCGACCTTTCTGCCATTACGCGTGACACAGAGAAATGCTGCCTGTCGATATTCCAGTCTGCGGAGAATGGCAGGCTCTCTTACCGGGATGCCTTGGTATATACAGCCAGGCGAACCAACCGGAGAATCATACTCAATGCTTTGGCTTGCCGTGATGACATCAGCCAAGGCAATGTAAAGACCGAAGCGCAGGCAAGGGCTTACGTTTGGATGTTATTGCAGCCGTATGTTGCCTTGGATGGCTTCAGCGTGGCTGTTCTGTCCGATATGGAAAGGACAACACTTCATGCAGTCGCTGACCGGACACCTCAGATGATAGCCAAACTCAACAAGACTGCCGGAACGGACAATGACCAATGGCAGGTATTGCCCGGAGTACTGATCAAGATAATGCTCACATCTATTTGACGAACCAGAAACAAATAAAAACTACAACGATATGCTACAACTCTTTTACGATGACTTTCTCTCCTTTGTGCCGCTCCAGCTTCCGCAATTGCTGGATGTAACCACAATGGAACAGCCGCGGTTCTATGACGATTACGTCCTCCTTTCGTTTCCGCTTGCAGACCCATACGATCTGGAAGAAGTGATGGACATCTTCGAGGACGACATGGAGCTGATAACCCTTTATCATCATATTCCTTCAAGCGCAACGACATTCGGAAGCAGCACCTGTGCCTATTCCAATCCGGCTTTCGGACAGATGTTCAAGATGAACGCGAGAGTTTCTGATACCGGCAAGGTTGACCGCATTGATGTGACCATCTATGAATCCCTGGAGTTCATGTGTTCCGACATCTGTCTTGACTTGAAACTTCACGAAAAGACCGGTCATTTCAAGTACCGCAAGACCAAGGAGGAGTTGCTTGCCGAATTTATATGAGACGGACGATATACCTGCAAATGCTATACATTATCAATATGTACAGGAGTTGGATAGTCGTGGATGACGGATATGGATACAGGCAAAGTGTCGTGTTTAGACGGGGCAGGCCGGTTTCCTGCGTGTGCCGTATGCTCCGGCTCCGTTCCACCTATAAGCACAATGGCTATGAGCGTGGCACGAAATGGAACATATCCGAATACGAGCTGGACAAGGCATTGGCAAGGTATCGTCAAAAGAATCACGAGCTAAAGGCACGGCTTAAAAAAGGAGCGTCATATCTCGAAGCCAAGGATGTGGAAGCCATTATAGAGATTGCCACCTATGGGCTGGTCAAACTGGAGCTGACCGAATTGCCATTATTCAAACAATACTGATTACACAAAGGATTACGATTATGATTTGGATTATCATCGAAATGTCATTTCCGGCATTGCTCATTATACTGTCCATGTCGTTGTACAGGAGTAACCGGCTTTTTATGGCAAAGTTTTACCTTAGAATGGCGGGTAGCGAGAGTGCAAGGAAACTCTATGTGCAGTGTATGCTTATCTTCCTCCTGCTATATCACTATGTCTATGCAGGCGGACACTTTGGAGAGTGGGGAGTTCTGATATCCACCATACCTTGTGCCGTTCTGTTCTCGTTCAGACGTGCCGACAGGTGGATGCACAGGCTCCACGAGGATAAGAAAAGGTTCGTTATGGCAGCCTTGATCACATTGGTCATCTGCGCTGTACCACATCTGCACACCACGGCGTTCACGCTTGCCTTTCTTCTTTTGGCCGCCATGTTCTATCCCTCTTGCCGTGTGTTAGCCGAATGGCAGGATGAAGATACGCGCAAGCATTTGAAAGAAAATCCAAAAACAATGTCCGAACATTACTACTGACATCATCACGCGAAACTGCCACGAATAAGTGGATAGTGGCAGATTGATAGAATCCACATATAGTCAAACAAAAATCAAATGAAATGATGAAAGATAAGAATAGAGCCGCCAATCAGGTATTGGCAGATATGATGTTTTTCGACTACCTCAAAGAGAAAGTCGGTGAACGGAAGACAAAGACCGGTGCCTACTACGACCTGTTGGAGAAAGCAACGGCAGGTTTTATCGCCCCCTTTTTGAAAAACCACGAGTATGTGTTGCAGGCTGACCAGTGTCATGTGACCATTTCAGACCTTGCGGGGGAATGGCACTGGCACAGGGCTACCGTCAGGGCGTTCCTTGACAAACTGGAGGAGATGGGGTATATTCGTCGGACAAGGTTTGCAAAGAGTGTGGTCATTACCGTGACTTTTGCGCCATTCTCCAGTGGCGAAACTCCTGCCTCTTATACCGGTCAGACAGGGACCGGAATTGCCGATGATTTGGACAAGGCTTTGTCCGAATGGATAAATGGCAATCTGTCTGACGAAGATATGGGAGAGATTTGTGGACAGTATCATGAAGCTGGACGGAAACGGCTTGCCGATGAATCCGGCAAAGTTCATTCGGGCGACAAGCCGACAATAAAGGCAGGTGCAGAAACGGAGTTTGTCCAAGAGATTGTCGAGCGTGTAGCCGTAGCCGGACTGAAACGTGCCATACGAAACTCGCGCTTCGATGACCCGACCGATTTCCTGGAGTTCTTTCACAAGGAACTGGAAGGTGACTGGACTTCACTTTTGGAGGCATCCAAGATAACCGCCAAGATGATTCTGGATGCTGGAAACGACGGCGCGGCCAATAGTTCGAGCGAAACGGATATGCTCGCCACGCTCCGACAGCCGTTCAGGGCGTTGTGGGCAAAGTATCAGGAGCGTGATTCCACCCTTTTATAGACTTCACAACCGGTGTTGTAAGCCAAAAAACTATTGTATAACCACGGACGAGCCGTGATGCCCTACATTTGTAGGCTTGCCATTATAAGCGTGCAGCAGTGCTTGCACGTTGACCAAACAGAGGGAAGTATGGGTAACTCAATACCCCACACGACTACGGTCGGTGGGAGCGGTTGCCGGACAAGCAGCAAGCTGGGGCAAATCGGTTGTCCGATAAAAACGGATGATATGGCTGAAAAATCATGGCAGGTGATGCACATGAACGTGATGAAAGGCATAACCACCGCCCAAAGTAACGAACATCAGCGTAACTGGACGGAAGGCGGCTGGAAACACGCCATAGACAAGGGTAATTATGACCGCCAGAGGGAACGGTTGAATTTCGAGATTGTAAATGGAGGTAAGGTGCGACCTGTAAACAAGGACAAGTCTATTCCTGAACGCATACTTGAAAATCTTGCCTTGCGTGGAATAAAAGACCCGAATGAGGGTTTGGCAGAACCAAAATTCCGCACAGTTGTGGATTTCATACTGGGTGGCTCGAAAGAACAAATGCGTCAGCTTGCATTTGGGGAGCAAACGGTCGTGTATGGTTCCGGTAACAATACCGCCAATGCTTCGCTTCAACGAAAGCCGGAAATAGAAGAATGGGCAAAGGATATGTACCGGTTCATGAGTGAAAGATTCGGTGAGGAGAACATTGTCGGGTGCTATGTACATCTTGATGAAACGACCCCGCATATGCACCTTACCTTATTGCCAATCCAAGACGGTAAGTTTGCGTTCAAAAAGATGTTTGCAGGAAAGGACAAATATGAGTTTTCTGCAAGAATGAAAATGTTACACGATGAGCTCTCGCAAGTGAACGAAAAATGGCAACTGGAACGGGGACGTAATGTTTCCGAAACCGGTGCAAGACATCGAAGCACGGAGGAATACCGCCGATACCTTTCGGAAGAATGTACCAATATAGAGGAACAGGTTGTCCAACACAAAAAAGCACTGTCCGACCTTAAAGTGGAAATAAGTCTGGCAGAGCGCAGGGTGAAAGGCTTGACCTCAATGGTGGACAACCTCAGAAAGGCGAAAGCGGAAAAGGAATCCCAACTATCGGCATTGGAACGCACTCTTCAATCCCATCAAGGAGATACGGCTGCCATTATAGCCGAGAGGGAACGGTTGGAAAAAGAACTGGCTTCTATCCAAACGAAACTGGAAGACAAGCAGGATAAGTTACGGACGGCTGACCAACAGCTTGAAGCCCTTAAAAGGGACATGGATGCCATTGGCGAGCGCACGGAGGAACTGAAAGGCGAAGCCTACAAGTACAGTCGTGAAATCCATTCCAACGTGGATGTGCTGCTCAAAGATGTAATGCTGGAAACATTGGTTGGAGAGCATTCGGCAAGAGTGGCTGAAATGGGAGTTGCGGAACAATCCGTCTTTGACGGTTCTTTGTTGCAGAGCCTGACCGAGCAAGGGGCGGAAGTGATGCACTGCGCCACGCTCCTCTTCCTTGGTATGGTCAACGATGCCACTACATTTGCAGAAACGCATGGCGGTGGAGGAAGCAAAAGCAACCTTAAATGGGGAAAGGATGATGACGAGGATAACCGTGCGTGGGCAAGGCGTTGCATGATGATGGCAAGCAGAATGATGCGACCGGCTTCTGGCAAGAGGCAAAAGAGGTAATCGGCAGAATATGTTTTTCTGCAATGGATAACAAAACAAAATAATGCGTTGAATATGACAAAGAAAATATTTTTAATTCTGGCAGTGGCAGGTATGGGCTGTTCACTGCAAATGAAAGCGGCTGTATCACCTGTGACAAAGGACACTGTACAGCAGGAGTCGTACACGGATGTCGAACAGATGCTCCGGCCTTTGGAGCCGACTTACCACAAGGGGGTATTCGTGACATCGCCTTGGAACGGTAACTGGTTTGTCAGTCTTCAAGGTGGTGCAAGTGCGTTCATTGGCAAACCTGTTGGTTGTGCCGACTTATTTGACAGGATAAAGCCTACTATTTTCGCATCGCTTGGCAAGTGGTTCACTCCGCAGATCGGAGCAAGAATCGGTTATGGAGGTTGGCAGTTCAAAGATTGCGAACTGGTCACAAATGACTACCATCACTTTCATGCTGACTTGATGTGGAATGTGCTTGGATATCGGTATGGCAAGGTTGAGAATCCTCGTTGGGGAATCATTCCATACATAGGATTTGGACTGATGCACAATCCGCAGAACGGACATAATCCGTTTGCCATTTCATACGGAATACAGGGACAATACCGTATCTGTAAACGGCTGTCTGCATTGTTGGAAATTGGCAATGTTTCCACATTCCAGGACTTTGACGGCTATGGCAAATCCAATCGTTTCGGAGATAATATGCTCTCCGTGTCAGCCGGCTTGTCGTTTACGATTGGAAAGACCGGCTGGAAACGTGCCGTTGATGCGAGTCCTTACATCCGGCAGAACGAGTGGCTGATTGGTTACGCTTCACAGCTATCGGAGAGTAATCGCAGATACACCGGGCAACATGACAGGGCGATGAGAACGATCAACGAATTGAAGAAGATTCTGGAAATTGAGGGCTTGCTTGATAAATATAGCAAGATGTTTGATGACCGGGAGAGTTTGGGCAATGTCTATCCGAGAAACGATTACAGCGGACTGAACTCACTCCGGGCAAGATTGAAAAACAGGCATTGGGATGGCAAGTCTCCATTGTCCAATGACAGTTTGTTCAGTAAGTCTGAATTTGCCAATGCCATACCCAACAATGATGGTAGCATTGTAGGTGGCTATTATGGCGCAGGTGCCGATTCCCTGCTGTCTCCGGATATGAATAATGACAGCATTCCCATTTATAGCCATTCGGATTATCTCTCCTTTATAGGTTCCGGCAACGAGTGCATCGGTTCACCTGTCTATTTCTTCTTTGAACTCGGCACGGCTCAACTGACCGATAAATCCCAGTTGGTCAATCTGGATGAACTGGCGCGTGTGACAAAGAAATACGGATTATCCGTGACTATTGCAGGCGCGGCTGACGCTGCCACTGGAACTGCCGATATAAACAATAAGTTGAGCGCATCGAGAGCCGATTATATTGCCACGGAGTTGTGTAAGCGTGGAGTGGCTGTTGAAAATATGACAAAGGTAAGTCAAGGAGGTATTTCCAATTATGTACCCACTGAAGCTAACAGACATACCAAAGTCATGCTATATATGAAATAGGAAAGTGTAAGATTCTTTTTGTTCAAATTGATTGGTTAAATGTCAATTCTTTTGAAGGAAGGGCCTGTCCGTGATGGATCGGCTCTTCTGTTTTTGATATAGTACAAATTTATCGACCCTTATACAAAGGCTGTGCTTTACAAATCATGAACTACTCCGGCTTATCTTGCCGGCTCTATTTTCCTTTGCAAAGGTACTGCGGCGAGGGAACGCCAAGTACCGCTATGCAGGTCTGCTCGCTAATGGCTTGGTGGACTTGACGACAACTTTCCGCAATTTCCACCATGTGTTAATTGGGTATTTCACCAACTCCTCTGCCATTTACTTGTCTTATCCTTCTGTTTCCACAGTCTCCTGGTTGCACGTAAAATTCAGATCCCGACAAGAAAGCCGATAAAGGCTTCAAAATAAGGGAGAAGAAAAAATCAAAATAAAGAGATTATGGCAAATATGGAAACAAATTCAGATGAGAGAAAGATAATAGACAGAGTTTTACATCGTGATATGGTATTCAGGTACCAATTATTAGGTCGTTTACAAGCTGATTGCGAATACTACCTTAATTACGGCAATCGGAATATCAGACGTTTGTGGGCTGGCAATGTAAATCTGCAAATTAAACTGATGGCTGAACTTTATAATAGTTTCAAGGAAGATGAAAAACCTCAATGGCTTACAATGGATGAAATCATTGCATACGGAAAAGCAATGTCAGAGGGAGAATAAAATTTGAGTATCAACGGGCTGAGCCGGTATATTGGTTCAGTCCGTCGTCATCGTTGCCCTCTTTGATGGCAATACCTGTTTTACCTCATTTAAGTATAGCCTAAATGGCTGTTTAATACCCTTTTTATCCGGCGGAGAAATTTTCATTTCCTTTTCTATGGAGTGCTTTCGACTTTTATATAGAATGAATTTCTATCGAATTATGAACTTCTCCGGCTCATCTTGCCGGCTCTATTTTCCTTTGCAAAGGTACTGCGGCGAGGGAACGCCAAGTACCGCTATGCAGGTCTGCTCGCTAATGGCTTGGTGGACTTGACAACAACTTTCCGCAATTTCCGGCAGGCGTAAATTGGGTATTTCATCAACTCCTCTGCCATTTACTTGTCTTATCCCTCTGTTTCCACAGTCTCTTGGTTGCACGTAAAATTCAGATTCCGACAAGAAAGCCGATAAAGGCTTCAAAATAAGGGAAAAGAAAAAGACAAAAGTTCAACGATTAAAACAGACAGATTATGCACAGCAAGATTTTTCAAATCACGGAAACAAGAGTTGACAGGGACAACTACTTGAACGAGGACACCCTTGAACAAGGGGACGGACACTATTACGACTATTGTTCGGAGATAGACGAGGAGGAGCGCAAATTCCATATCGCCAATCTGATAGAAAAGGCATTGCCCAAAGGGATGTTCACTCTTGTGGCAGAAAACACAATCCGATACAATGGCGGTGCGGACAAGTGGAAAAAGGAATTTGTTACAGCCATCCAAGAAAAGGCACAAGCCGTTACCATTGAAAACTGCATGATGTGTATTGGGGCGGTGTATCAGCTTGAAAAATTTCTCAAAAATCCGCTTGACCTCGGTTATCAGTTCTATATGGACGAGTATGGTGTCAACGGCTATGCCGAGCAGTCTTACTCGTTTTTACAGACTGTCAGCCAGTTTGAGCCGGGAAAACTACTTTACATCGGTGGAGTTATTGACTATCATTTCTAAACACTATGAGGACAAGACGAATGACAAAGGAACAAGGAAAGCGGTGCAATATCAGCCGATTTCCCAATTTCCACCACACAGGCAGTATCAAAGGAATGAAACGGATGTACTACGGAAACCAAGCACTTTTGGTAAGGTGCGGAGCGTACATATACAATGTTTCAAGTGAACCAAGTATCTATTATCAAGCAAAATAACAGACATTATGAAAGGAACAGAACATTTCAAGCAGGCAATTAAGGCATATCTGGACGAAAGAGCCAAGACCGATGAACTCTTTGCGGTGTCGTATGCCAAAGAGAACAAGAATTTGGACGATTGTGTGACATTCATACTCAACCAGGCAATGGCAATCTGTAAAGAGGGCGGTTGCGGTATGACCGATGACGAGGTTTATTCGCTTGGAGTACATTACTATGATGAAGATGATATAGAAGTGGGAAAGGCGGTCAACTGCGGAGTGATAGTCAACCATAGAGTAGAACTATCTCCCGAAGAACAAGCCGAAGCGAGGGAGAATGCACTCAAAGCCTACCAAAACGAGGAACTGCGTAAAATCCAACAGCGAAACAGCAAACCGAAGCCGACCCCGAAAGCGGTCAGACAAGAACCCGAACAACCAACATTATTTGATTTAGGACTATGAGAGCGAAAACGAGATTACAGCATAAGGTAGTAACCGCCAACGGACGGTTACTGCCACAGACAAAGAAGCAGGAGTTATGGGCATTCCGTCAATGTATCAGCCATTACGCATACCGCACCAAAAACGGAGGAACGACCTGTATGGATTGCGGTTATCAATGGAACGAGAGCAACGAAAAGGTGTGCCGTTGCCCACATTGCGGTGCAAGACTGGAGATACTGGACACCAAGTGCAGGACATTCAAGGACAAAGCGTATTATTCCACACTTGCCACACAAGACAGTTTACAGGTACAGCGTGTATTTCTTATGAACGCAAACTTCCGTAAAGGCAAGAAAGCGGAGTATTATTCTATGGAGATTGCACGCTATTGGGTGGACGATAACGGCAAGACGGAGATAACGGCATTGAAACGCACACTCGGACATTACGCGGACACTTTTGTTTTGGACGGCTGTCTGGAGTTACGAACAGACAACTATGTGTATAGACGGATTGCCGATTGCAAGGTCTATCCATATTATTCTGCCACTCCAAAGTTAAGACGCAACGGATTGCAAGGCTCATTGGCTGACATCGAACCGACACGGCTTATCGAAGCCTTGTTGACAGACAGCAGAGCCGAAACGATGTTCAAGGCAGGCAGGAAAACTGATTTGAACTACTTCCTGCAACATTCAATGTACTTTGATTTGTATTGGAACACTTACAAGATAGTCTTACGCAATGGCTATCATATAGCAGATATTTCTCTTTGGATAGATTACATCCGTTTACTTGAAAGGTGTGGCAAGGACATTCACAATGCCCACTATGTCTGTCCATTAGACTTGAAAGCCGAACACGACCGCTACCAAGAACGGGTAAGGATTATCCAAGAACGGGAGGAGCGAGAGGAACAAAGGAAAAAGGCAAAGGAGAATGAGGAGCGTTTCAGAGAGTTGAAAAGCAAATTCTTCGGACTGTCATTCACGGACGGACTGATTGTAGTCAGTGTGTTGGAGAGCGTGGATGATTATTACAAGGAGGGGAATGCCCTGCATCATTGTGTCGGACAATGCGAATATTATCTCAAACCGCAGTCGTTGGTATTTTCTGCACGGATTGACAACCAGCGTGTTGAAACCATTGAATTGAGCCTCGAAACATTCAAGGTATTGCAGTCAAGAGGGCTTTGCAATAAGGCTACGGAATACCACGACCGAATTATCCGGCTTGTTCAGAAGAACGCCCGGCAAATCCGTAAGCGAATGACCGCTTAATCTGTTCTGTTCTTTCTTTTCGTCAGCCACTTGTTACGACACATATTGTAGCAGGTGGTTTTATGCGTGGCTACGGTAACTTGCTGATTACCGTAGCGAGTCCTGTTATACAGGACTTAAATGCGAACTTTTATAATGTACTGCATATATATCCTTTTGTATAATGTCGGCAACAAATAAAAACTATTGCCGAATTTATATCCTAAAACCTTTATAGGATAATCTCCCATTATAGCCATCGGAGGATTCTCCTTAGAGCCGGCCATCACGCCACACGGCATTGTTTTATCGTGCAAAGGTACTATGGAGGTAGAATGCCAAGTACCGCCTGCGCTAACAATTCAGTGGACTTAACGACAGCTTTCCACGAATGTGCCATTAGTGGTATTTCATTAACTCCCTGTTTGTTTACTTGTCTTATCTCCCTTACCCCATAGTCTTTAACGCACATAAAACATATCCCGGTGGCGAAGTTTGACAGCTTCAAGCAAAGGGAAGAGATATAAGTTAAACTATTAAATCTTACGATTATGCCGAACTGGTGCAGTACAGCGTATGCGATAGAGGGCAACGCGAAAGAATTAAAAAAACTCTATGATTTGATGAACGGATTGCAGGAACGAAAAGAGCCTTCGGTTCCGAATGGATTTGGAACAGCGTGGCTGGGATGCCTTGTAGACGCTCTTGGAGAGAACTGGGAAAAGGTACATTGTCGTGGAGATTGGAATAATCTGCAATTTGACGGTAATGTACTTACCTTCAACACTGAGACTGCATGGTCTCCTTGTAACGAGGTATTTGATATGGTCTGTGAAAAATACCCAACATTACACTATTTCTATCAGTCTGAGGAGCCGGGAATGGGACTGTATTGTACGAATGACGAGGATGGCAAGCATTTTCCAGACAGATTTTATGTTGATGTATGTATTTCGGAGGAAGAATACTATACCGAATATTTCTCAGATTTGCAGAGCGTGTATGACTGGCTGGAGGGTATCTGCGATATGCAAGTTCGGTCAATGCAGGATGTTAATGCGATTGTAGGACAATGGCAAAAAGAATTTGAGTTTGCCTGTTGCCTTATTCACGAGTATCAAATATCGGAATAACTGGAGACGCATAAAAGACAGGAGCATGGAAAAGAAAAGTTATGGCACAGGCAAACGTACCAAAAGGGAGATTGGGAAAGCCCTGATGGTTATCAATATCAAACAGGAAATCATAGATATTCTTCAAATAGCCAACAGGCGTTTTATGTACAATCCGAAAATCGGAAGCCTAATTTTAGGCAATGAAGTGTACGGCAAGAACATTTGCAGTTCCCATTCACAGGAGTTCTATGTTTCAAAAGCGGACGGACACTTTGATGATTATTTGCGTGGGTGGATAGGCGTATCAAAAAGTTATCCACATGGAGTTATTCATTTTGCCCCTGCTGTCAGCAAGGAGCAATTCGACAGAGGATTTGACTCCTTGCAGATGTTCAGCAAACTTGATGGCGTAAACGGAGATACTATCATTCGGGGATTTTGCGGTTTGCCGGAGCAGAGGATGAGTGATTTACTGCCTTCATCTTTTTAGCTCTTATCAATGAGTATCGTGCTTACGTGGTTTCACAAAAGCACGATACCCGTTTTTATGAGTTGCCTAAACTGCGTTGGCAGCTTCCTTTTGTATCTCAACCTTTATATTTTGCCCAAGCCATCTTCCTTTTATAGGTATAACTGCCGTGGCTCATTTTCCGTCCACACCGCTCTTGGTTTTATCAGATGCAAAGGTCTGCTGTCGCGCTTGATTCTCCGGCTTGAAGTGCATTCCCTGCAAATTCTTCCTTTCCGTGAAAGAGTAATTGGCCGGGAAAGCCGTCGCATGAAGCTGTACCGACAGCCGTTTACCGCATCCATAAAATTCCAAGGCGGTTCAGACGGGAAAGAACCGACCAGAGGGAAAAGAAAAAATGTTCAACATCAAAATTCATTAGAAATGGAGTACAACAATCAACTATCGGAGAACGACAAACGATTTGCAGACGAGTTCTCAAACTATGTGAACGGCAAAATGGCTTCACCCCGAAAGGTGGGCAAGGCATTGGCAGACGACCACCGCTATTTGGTAAACGAGAAAGCCAAACTGATGTTCTACTTTATGGAGCAGTTGGCGGAGAACTGGCATAAGGGAAGATATGACCAGCGCAACGAGTGGGCGTGCCGTCTGGCAGCGGAAGCCATTGACCATTTGGCAGAGAACGACCTCTATCATTTGCCCGAAGAATATTACGAAAACCATAAACAATAATGAGTATGCAAGCACTTCAAATCGCCATCCCAAGATGGAACATAGCAGAGTTGAACGGTTACGAGCCGATAACTACCTTTTGGCAGGATTTCTCCATTGCCGACAAGTTCGGTAACAATGCCATAGCCGACACATACAGGCGAGCCAAGTCCGAATGGAAAGACAACTACAAGTATTGGACGGAACTTTGCCTTGTCCTCAATCACAAGATATGGCAGTGGCACGAGAGAGACAATCAAAGAGCCATTCTCTATGACAAACTGTGGAGGGAAGCGGATGCAATGACCGCTGAATGGTCGGACGAGGAACAGGAATATTATTTTGAGATAACGGATTAAATCAACCAGTGGGGAGATTGGAGAGGTCTCCCCACAAAAACAAAGAGTATGACTACCCAAGAACAGATACGGAAAGTAACGGACATTGCCCAAGAAAAAGGCTGGAGCATAAACGTTGAAGACGAAAACAAGACAAGCATACAATTTGAGTTTCAACGCTACACCAAATACGGGCAGGACTTCAATTTCAATGCCGATATGCAGGATGAAGACATCGACACGCTTATTGCCGGTATGAAGCGATATTACGAGGACTTTGACCCGGATTATGAAGCCTATTTATGGATTGGCGATGACGGACACGGCAGAAATGGCGCACCTTATCATATCAAGGATATTGTAGCGGATATGGAAGATGCCGAAGAAAAGATATACGAGTTGCTACAAGCACTTGAAGTTGAATTTATCTAATGGCTACAACTATGACTTTATCGGACAAATCATATTACAGAAGACTTTGCAGGAACATCCTTGCAGACCGCTTTAACTGGCGAAAATACTGCACACCGAGCCTTTATTTTGGCAGGGAAATATGTGTTACACCGCTTCATTGTTCCTACGGACAAATCGGCTACACCATCAATTTCCCCTATACCAATGCACCGGAAGTGGAGTATGATTGGGAAATGAACAAACTTACGATTGATGATGAAAATTGGAATTTGGTATGTTAGACGAAATCAGACAAAACGGCAAAACAGTGTTGTCGGGAGAGGACGGGTTTTCGATACCCATGTTTTTCAACAACTTGTGCGGCAAAAATTTTTCAGGCGAGAAGTACCGAGATTATATCAAATACATAGCCTTCGGAGAAATGGGTTTCAAGCCCGGAGAAATCATGCTTTACCGCAATGGTACATTGATAAGGACTGGTAAAATAAATATTGAAAAATAGATACGGATATGGGAACGACAACAATTCATCCTGCGGAGAGCTATCTTCGCAACGAAACCAATCCTTCGTCTCTATATGTGAGGATTGCAGGAAAACGCAGACGCTTGTTCATCAATCGGGACAGGGGTGTTATTGGCATTATCGCGCCCGGCAAAAGGACAAAAGGTTATGTATTCACAGATTGGTCAAGCATCGAGCAGATATACTATCCCTCGCAAGAGCAGGAGGCGAATACGGACAGGAAACTCATTCTGAAATATCAGAAACTTGCCCGGCTTGCCACACATACAAACGCTTGGCTTCGTGACATCGCAAATGCGGATTTGGATAAATCCCTTTACGAGAACCACATCACGACCGGAACACGCATTGACGGCAAATGTATTGGGCTTGCCACTATCGAAAAATATTGTGGGACGGCATCTATGCAGCGTTTCAGAGAGGCGATGAAGAACAAAGAGAGTTTTTTCACTTGTCGCTTTGATTTTTGCGGTTATGACGGAACGCTTTGGTGTGAGCCACGGGACAATGGCGATATGTCGGCAGGCTTCAGCAAAGAATACCGGAATTGTGGCAACGGCTATTACTATCTGCTTATCAACGATGAATACGTGATAGGCTATGATATTGATTGACCGCATTGGAAATGACAATCCAACTGCAAATAAAACTAATATGATTTGCGAAAACGAGAAATATAGTCACCCCACACCTCCAATTTGACAATCAGCGGATGCGGCAAAGTGATAGTCTTGCTATAAAAAATGGCAGCTATCACCTTGCCACCGCACCGTTCTATCTCCTCCTTGTAGTCGGTCATACTTTGCCCGGTAGTCAGTACATCGTCAACAATAATAACATCTTTCCCTTTTATATCTCCTGTGATTCGGTAATTCCGTTCAAGTATTCGATTCTCATAACCTTTGGCTTCATGCAAACATTCACGAGGCTCGAACACATCAACATCGTATAATCCTGATGTCAGATCCGGACAATGGGTACAGACATACCAGTTCAAACGCTTGAATCGCTGGATATATTTGAACTCATCGCTACAAGGCATGAACATGATATGAAAATGGTGGTCATCCATTTGTAAGGCGTTCATGCAAGATTTGAAAAACTCAATACCGTGTATTTTTCCCTCCTTAAACTCATAGACTGAATGGCAGAACGCCTGCTGGTCATCGTTGAGAAACGGTTTGTACCGGGATGGATAATATTGCCCATAGAATACTACTCTTGTACCGTGCAATTTGAATGGTTTGAGTGGTGGCTGTTCTTTGAATAAATCCGGATGTAAACAACAGAACATACGACAAGCATCCCGATGACCGGCTCTTACCGCCAAACGGCATAAACGGTCACGTTCATCCTCCTTCTCGGTCTTTTGCGCAGCTAAAAACGCCGTTTCTCCGGCTTTCCGCCGCCAATATCCAACGATATACCATAGGACACTGATAACACCGAGCAGGATTACAAATACCAGCCTTTCGTTCATCTTGACCGTGAATTATGCGCGGAATAGCCTTCGTTCTGTTTACAAAAAATCATACTTCCAACAGCTCACTCGTCTTTGCCCAATAATAGAAGGCTTCCGGAAGATTACTTTTCAACTTGTTCAGTTTGTTGGTCAGCGAAGGTCGAATAACCAAATCCTTGATGTCAACCGGATTGTTTGAATAGCGTTCCACTTCTGTGACTCCCTTTTCAATCAGCGTGGCTAAATAAGCCGCCCGTGCCGCATCAATAATAGCATTGTCTATCAGATACCGTTGTTTGTACATAAATGACTTTACACGGATGATTCCGTCTTGTATCAAGTTGAAATCACCTTCTCCGGCTTTCCCCCGTGTGGAGATACAGAGTGCCGTCTGACGGATGTCGTTGAAGACCTGTCCGATATCCGTTCCCAAAGACCGGTACGAGAGTTCGACTACCGCAATCTTGCGGAAAGCCTCTGCGGTAATCTGCAATCCTGAAACATTTTCAAACAACCGCCCCACGTCATAAAGTTGCTTGGCTATCTCCATCGAACAGGACCTGCCGTTCTTGTAATAAGGTATTCCGGTAGTGTTGGGAGCGAAAGCTGTCAGTTTATCCCCTAAAATATCTTCTGCGGACGGAACAGTCACCATTAACGGTTCTCCCTCCAGCCGTATGAACGGGCAATCAATGGCTATTTGCCGGGTTTGGAAATAATGAATCTCCTCGTACAATACGTCCAGCAGGATATAGGATTGGGCGTCCGTGTCGTTCCGGTAAGCTATCTGATAGAAAAACTTGGAATGGCTTTTAGGTATGTCCGCATCGTCCCTTTGCTTGCGCTCCACGAGTTCCAGATTGATAAAGCCAAAATCGGCAAACGATTTCAGATAGTCCTCTATATTGGTTCCGGGAGGACAGATGACATCAATGTCGATTGACAGACGATGGGCGGATTTCCCAAGGATGAGCATAAGTGCCGTGCCACCCTTGAAGACGAGAGGACACCCGGCTTTAACCAACATTTCAAGCAGGGACAAGGCACGGATTACTTTCTCTATGAGGTTCTTGTCATTGTAGTGCAGTTCGGATGCAACCTGTTCAATCCATTCTGTCGTAAAACACTCTTTCTTTATCATTGTATGTTCAAGTTTTCTAAAATTGACGATAATTCTTTCTTCACTTTACGCCTGTCGGCATACCTGAAAAGCCTGTTCCTGTTGATTGTGTACAGGTTAAAAGCGTTTTCTATGATACGGTCACTCTCACTGCCTTGCAGGTAGAAAAAGTCCGTATCTCTCAATATATCCACTAACAGTTTTTCCAACGTGGGCATAGGCACGCCGGATACTTCTTGCAAGGGAGCTTCCGAAACAAGATTTTTTACGAAAATGACACGGCTGTCCATATCCACATACCGGTATATCATATTTTTGTCCGGTCGTAGGTAAACATCGTGGTTCTTGTCTTTCAGAAAATTGAAAACGGTTTCTGCCGAGTCCCTGTCCGTTTCCACGTAGATGATGCGGTTGGATGAAAGGTGATGTTGCAAAGGGGCTATGATGTCCCCTTGATAAACACAGAATTTCGCAAACGGAAAATCCGATTGCAACAAACCGTAAACCTCCTTCACTTCCTCTATCGGTTGGGGGGAAAAGACCTGCTTCATCACTTTGGCATACGTTCCCCGCCCGGTTCTGACCAGTACATTTTCATTCACGAGCTTGAACAGATACCAGGACAAAGAAGACTTTTTGATGCCTGTCTTCTCTTGTAGATAAGCAAACAAATCTCCTAAACTAAAGTCATGATGAACTTCAGCATAGTCAAGTATGAATGTTGTCGTCTCGTTGCTCATGTGATTATTATTCCTTTCTTCGACTGCAAAGGTAACAAATTTTCGGCACTAATTCAGAATAGTGCCGATATTTTGCGACTAATTAAGGTGAAAAATCTCTCTTTTTTGTGTAAGTAGGACTTATCAGTGGGACTAAACCAATTCAGCCGCAGAGAGGACGACTCTCTACGGCTGAACAGAACAGATAGCAGACTTTATACTCAGCGGTGCATCCCGCCGCTGTATTCCACCTCCTCTTTTTGATATTGCTCCATTTCATTCAGCTTTTCATTGACGGATTGGAGATTGGAATCGAGAGAATTGTCGTGGTCGTAGGGGAACTGATGGTTGGGAACAAGACCAGCATTGACCACCGTACCGACATCAAGCGTGTCGGTCTCCCTGTTATACCCGATATGGAGAATATCTCCGTTTGGCATTTCAAGGACAGGAGTACGCTGCTTTGTCATCGCAGAGAACTGCTCGGCCGCCATGTCTTTGGCAACCTCTTTTATGTCACTGCTTGCCAGCCGGACACCATACCGTGTAATATGGTCACGGATTTCCTGCTCCGAGTATTTCAGCATCACCTCGTAAGTTCCTCCCACGCTGTTGTTATAGATCACGGCAAAATCCTTGTCTTCTATCAGCAGATCATCACCCTTGTTCTGGCGAGGAGAGACAAAGGTATATTGCTCGTTGATTCCATCGCCGTCATAATACTCCTTGGCAAGCCGGAGCAATCCCTCATAATCGCCTTTCTCCCGAAGCGCATCCAGTCGTGAGGTGTCATCGGTGGATTGCAGATAGGCTACGGAAGAGTAGAACACCTTTCCTTCGGGTACGGACTGTTTGACCTCATTCCGCTGTCCGTTATCCTGCTGCACCTTGTTTTTCTGTTCCAGTTCCTGCACTATTTTATCCACACTCTGCGTAACGAGCGAGGTAGCCCTTTTTACATCCAGAAGTGTGGTCTTGATAAACTGGGGCGATTCCTTCAAGTGGTCCAGCCAGGATTTCAGATAAGCGCAGCTCTCTTCTTTCAATGCCTTGCTCATACCGTAACGCTGTGCCACCAATGCGCTGCCCAATTCTGCCACCAGTTCCTCACGGGCGTATTCGTCCGAACCGAAACCGGACGGTTTGATACGGTCGAGTTGCCCCTCGATGCCCGTACTGTGGGTCATCTCATGCCAAAGAGTACCATAATAGGATTCGCCGTCCTTGAACTGGGATTTTTCGGGAACCACAATCTCGTTCTTGGAAATGGAAAAGTATGCCTTGTCCTGGTGCATCGGCTTGATCGGGCAAATCCAGCGGTTATCTCGAATCATCACATCCATTGGCTCAAAAGACATCTTCTCGCTTTCATCCAACTTTACGGCATCCCCATTCGCCAGCTTGTTCCAAAGTTCCGGACGGGCTTCCTGAAGATTGGTCTGGGCTACATTGAATACCCGGAAGACCTGCATCTTCGGATATACATTGTACATCTTCTTCTCTTCATCGGAGAGTTTCTTAAAATCGTCATACTTGATCTTCTCCTTGGTCTCCTTGTGGATGCAGGTAAAGGTCGTCAGCATCACGGGGAAGGATTTTTCGCCCTTGTTCACTGAAACTCTTGGCAGCTCCACGCCCTCCTTTGCCTGCTTTTCGGACGGTTTGTTCATCCGTTGCACGCAGTCAAAGGTGCAGAAACGCGGTATCTTGTAGCCCTCGTTCTCGCAATGAAGAAGCAACATCAGCGCGTTCATCCCATTATACTCACGTCCGGACAGATTCTTCGGCCACCCTAAGCTGCCCTCGGTAATCCATGGTTTCGTCCAGTCCTTGCTGATGGTCTCGATGCGCTCGATCATCATTTCCGCAAAGAGGTCAAGAGCCTTGTCCTCCGCGGACGGACCGTCATTGCTGTTTTTCCTGTAACCGGCCATGACTGTCAGTTGTTAGGGTTATACGGCTGTTTCACATATTCCGACATTTCCGATACCTTGCAGGCAATGTTCAGCTTGTCGTTATAGACGGACAGTTCCAGTTCACCTTTGGCCTCGATGCCGGTCTGTGGTTGCAGCCACTCCTCACGTTTACGGTCAAAGCCTAAAAAGCGTACCCACAGGTACTCGAAGCCGTCATTGACCTTTTCCGCGGAAAATGCGGAGAACTGCAAGAAATTCTTGCCTTTCTTGTCTGTCTTCTCCTCGATGTTCTTGCCTGTCTTTCCACGGAAATGCATTTCGCCCTTGATGGAATCCTCGTTTGAAGCCACGGTAAGGTTGACCGATGAAGCCGACATATTGAAATAGAGGTTGTCTCCACGCTTCTTGAAAGTCAACACACCGGAAATTTCCACTCTCTTGCCTACGGTATAGTCAGCCCGATTGTACTCCTCTCCATCCTTGGCGACAGAGATTTCCACTGTTTTGTTGATACCGTTTCTTGCCGGAATCACGCAATTTACGGCAAATGCCGTGAAAGCCTTGTTCTCATTGTTGGTGCGCACTACAGCCGCCTTGCTGATGGTTCCGCACACTGTTACGTTACACTTAATCATATTGCTTGTAGTTTTATTTTAACCAAGACCATTTGACCGGAATATCCTATTAAATGTGAACTACCCGCATATACGTTCCGTCTTTAATCGGGCGCACGGATTTTAATCCAGACTATCCCTGACGCAATGACAATCTGCACACCCACAATCACGAGTGTCGCCGCCAGACCGAACAGCCGGTAGCATACAAGGGTGTGCAGTCCTGCAAAGGACAGCCCGACGACCAACAATCCTATTTCCATCATCACGCGTTTCATTATCTTCTGATTTGTTCGTTCTGGCTCTGCTGTTCCGACATTCCCTGCTCGAAGTTTTGTGAAGCCTGTTGTGAAAGGACAATGGCATTGACCATTCCTGCCACTCGCATACGCTTGCTTTCCTCCGAGAGTTCAGGATTATTCAAAGTGGCGGACAGCCGGCTCAACTCAACGGTACTGAGTTCCCGTGAGACTTGCACGGTACCGTTGTCTGCCTGCAATACGGCTTTGTTGTTCTCTCCGATGACAAGGGCACAGCTTTTCATGTGGGGCAACAATGAAGTCAGTTCCACCTTCCGGCTACCTGCCATTTCAGAAATGGCTTCTTTCTGTTCCTCTTCGTTCTTGTTGTCAATGACTACCGCCAGCATCATCAGCGAGGAAAAGGCTTTGACCACCATATCCATAATCGGGTCATTCGTTCCTGAAAGTCCGACACCGCTGTCTTCCGAGGATAACAGTTTCTTCATCCACTCTTCAGGGCTTTGTGATTTTGTTTCCTGGGGAGTGGCAGTAACCTCCGTTTTGTATTTAGCCAACAGGTCGTTGCCATTATGCAAGGCTTGCAGTTTGATGTTTCCCTTTTGGGCGATGTCTGCCAGATAGATTGCGGGATCAATGTCTCGCTTTTGTCCGTCAGCGGTAATCTGTGCCACTCCGAAATGCAGGTGTTCGCCGGTAGTCCGTGTACCGGTGTTGCCTGAAACACCGACTTTCTGCCCGGTTTGCACCTTATCACCCACCTTGACATCAACAGAGGACAGGTGCATATAAGTGTTCTGTATCTTGCTTCCGTCAGCCCTCTCGTATTCAATGGTTACGGACTTGCCTCCGGCGGTTTTGGCATTTTGGTTTACTGCCACCACTTTGCCGTTATTCTCGGTAGCCAACACCGCATCGCCCTTACAACGGATGTCCATACCCTTGTGCATTTGCAGCTTGTCAGCATTCATGGGGTCGGTACGCATTCCGAACGGTGAAGTGACAAACAGGAACTCTTCGCGCTCGACCGGGAATGAATAGGCGTTTGTCGTAACCGCTTGTCCGGTTCCTGTTTCCAGTCCTTTTGCCTTCATTTCTGCCATGACCATCCGGTCATACTTCTGCAGCCCGTTTGCTTCAATGATTTTTTGCAGACTTTGGGCATAATTGCCGCCACTTGCATACCCGGCCTTGGCAAGTCCTTCCGTCCAACCCTTGTAATCGTCAGGAGACAGGTCAAAACATTCCGCGTACCGTTTGTTCTCTACAAGGAATTTGGAGTGATGCTCGTAAGAATCGCCCACGCTGTCGTAGCTGCAAAACTTCTCGTTGGGCTTGTCATCGGTGTAAATACCGTATTTGCCACCTTGCGCAATCCATCCCGGAGTGGCTTTGATACCGAAATGGTTGTTCTCGTTCAGGGCCATACGGCTTTGCCCGTTGCTGCTCTCCAGTATGCCCTGTGCCAAGGTCACGGAAGCCGGGATGCCGTATTTGCGCATCTGTTCCATCGCAAACTCGGCGTATTTCTCCGCGTATTCTTTATTCTTGCTCATTACTTTGTCTGTTTATCGGTGCATTCCTTTTGAAACCTCTTCCTCTTCTTCAACTTCCTCTTTAGGCTGGTCGTGCTTGATTTCCTCGTCACGGGTGATTTTCGTTTCCACTTCCGACTCCTGTTTTTCGGAAGAGGTCTGTTCCTGTGCCTGGCTCTTGTTCAGCACGTCCGCGAAAAGCGTTGCCGCCAGATGTTGCTTGAAACTGTTCCTGTCCTCGGCGACCCACATCCGTTGCCATTGCTGTGGTGTGACGCTTCGGGGCTGCGGCTTCCGATTGTCAATGGTGGGAGCGCAGAGTATCGCCCCGTTCTTTGTCTTGAACACGGCCACTCGTTGTATGCGGTTCAAGTCAATGCTTTCATCTGCCGTGTGGAACAGGTCCACTTTTAGATCCGGCTTGCTCTCGGCAAGGGCATAGTATTTTCTGGCCAGTTCTCCACGCACCTTGTCTATATTATCCAATGACTGTTTCAGCGTGGTGAAGAAACGGTTCAGGTCATCCTTTTCGGGATAGACGCTGTAACCGGCTTTTCCTTCCGGCTTGATGAACAAAGCCCAGCGGTTCTTGTCATCCTGTACCATCTGTATCTTCTCAAACCAGGGTTTGTCAGCTTGCTTCACCGCAGGGTGCGCATCGATAGTGGAGAGTGTTTCCAATGCCCAGTTTTTCAAACGCGCCACCTCTATCTGCTTTTCGGCGAAGTAACGGTCATCGGGACGGTAGCCCAACGCACCGTCCGGATTATAGAAACGCACGTTCTCAATGCCGCTTTTCTCCAATGCGCTTTGTATGCGCTGTTTGCTCATTCCCTTGATCTCGTTGTTCACCTCCAAGGAAGCCCCGGCAGGGAGTATCACATCGGCACTCTTGCCTTGTTTGTCGATGACCAGGACAATGGTCTTGTTTTCCTTGTCGGGATGCTTCTTGATTTCGTCAGCCACGAAGAAATGCTTGGGCATTTGCTCCCGCATCTGTTCTGTCTGGCGGTGGTTACGATAGGTGGCATACTCGATTTTCTCGCCCCGTTCCGCTTTGCGTATCACTTCCAGCGCATTGTTCACATCGCTCTCGATGGCATCTATCAGACAAGGGTTCTCTTTCAGTTCACGGTTCCAATAATCCACCAGTTTGACACTCTCGTCCGACAACCGGGCCGGAAGTCCCATTTCCAGCATCTTGATACCCGAAGCGATTTCGGCAATCAGCCGTTCCTGCTTGACGGCATCCTCTGTTGGGGGAATCCCGCTTTTCATCACCATTCCCTCACGGGCAAGGCGTTGCTGGTGTCCGGTGGCTGCTATGATTTGCCGAAGGGTTTCCTGTGCGTAATCGGTGTAATGTGCGAAATCCTTTTGCCGTGGAATATATATCGCGTCTTTCTGGCTGTCATAATGCGCCACACCGCTGCCATCCGTGCGAACCGGTGCCAGATTTCTCGAAATAGACTGTACGAAGGCATTGAATTTCGGCCTGAGCTCACGCAACTCCTTTTCTCCGAATCCTTGCTCGACACTGTTGCCGTATTTTGCCAATGCGTCATCGTATGCTTGTCTGTCAACGTGGGGCAGCAAAGTCTGGTCGATATTGAACAATGTGCGTATCTCCCTGTTGTGTACGCCTTTGTATCGATTCTTCTCTTCGGGAGAAAGTTTTTGGTAGTCATCCCTTGATATGACCTCGTTGGGATTGTTCCTGTTCACGTACTTGTTCCAGTTATAGAACAGGAACGGTACTCCTTTTTCGTGTTCCTTGACGGATTCGCCTCTTGCCTTTGCTTCGCTATATAAGGTGAAGAGGTTGCTCTTGCATCCGTGCTTGTCCGAGTGCAGAGCCATGAACAGGGCGTTGAACGGACTGACCGCCACGCCTGCCGGATAAAACTTGGGATATCCCTTTCCTGTGGCATTGAGCCAGTGGCCGCCCGCGCTGACCGCTCCGCTTAACGCTCCGGAGAGCAGTTCCACTTGTTTGTCGGCGGCATTTTTCTCAAACTGTGATTTCTCTTTCATATCTGTTGCTGTTTTATTGTATTCCTCTGGTACGCACAATCGTTTCCCGGTCGTTCTCTTCGTAATTCTGCGACATCAGTTGCTGGGTACGGTCGCTCTTGGCAAGGATGGCATTGGCAAGGGTATTAAGCGGCAATGCCCCGGCATTGTAAGCTGACACCACTTTTTCAGGCAACTGGATGGTGCAGGGTACATGGTCTATGGTTGCGATAAGGTTGTTCCCTTGCAGTATCGGACCGGAAATCCGTGGATTCAGCGGTTCGTCCGCATAGACACGGTATCGGACGGAACGGTTTCCCGTATTCAAACCGTTATCTTCATTCCGTTCCCATCCTAATGCCTCGTGTCCTGCCTTGTTCAACAAATTGGCACCGCCCAGTCCGATCATCATCATTTTGAGAATAGGATTCTTAATGAATATACCGGCGACGATGCTGGCGATAGGCAGTACATTGTCTCCCAAATCCAATGATTTTGTCCTGCCCGTAAACATACCCACCAGAATATCCGGCAACATGGCAAGCACATAACCCAAATTTTTGCTTATGTCTCCCATACCACTCAATCCCAAGGTTGAGAAAAAATCGCCCCAGCCGTTTTCGTTGGCATTGGCGGTTTGCTGTCCTGCCTGTCGGTTCTGTCCTGATTCAAAGGCTGTATCTTCCCTTGATTCTCTTGATTCTTCCACCGTTTCCGTTTCATTGGCTTGTTGGACGGATTGTGCGGTATGTGGGTTTCCCGATTGTCCCGGATTGCTTGCAAGCGCGGATTGACCTTTAACCTCTTCTTTCTTCTCCATATCCTGCAAATAAGTTTCCATGTATTCCGGAGCGATGACCATCGGAATATCCTTGTATCGCTCATCTTTTATCTTTTGGCCGGCAATAAAATCAAACGGCATTTTCGCTTGGGCGTTATGGCGCATCCAGTCCCTGAAATCAAAATTCTGTACGGGAATCTTCTTGGTTAGCCGTTCATTGGTGGCGATGATGTATGGATTATCATTGGCTCGAATTTCCTTGGCTTCTTTACGGAATCTGTCAAAGACATTCCTCTCACTTCCGAATACGCCCTTGCTGATGCAATCTTCAACGGATGTAGTGTTTCCTGTTTTGTCCTTGGAGGAAGTCAGTGCTGAAAATGCCAGGTCAACCCCGACAAATTTGGCGAAGCTCGCCCAGCTTCCCGCACCGCCGAGTGATATGGCATCGATGCTTGCACCGATGACTTTGCCTGTCCCTTTTTCCAGTTTGGACGGTTTGTAGGCTGTTTCCCCACGTCGCTCGATTTCTGCGGCAAGCGGTGACTGGTTCAATGTGTATGACAGCCCGAAAAGCGTGTTCTGTGCCGCCTTGCGCATGATGTATTCAGCGGAAGACTTGGGCATATTGTCTTTGACCATCTTGCCCATCATCAACTCTCCGATACGGTATTCCGTATATGCGTAAGCGAGGTCGTACCCTAATTGCCCGGATAGTTCATCATATCTTTCCCTGCCGATTTCATCCACCACGGTGGAACGCCACTCGTTTGCCAACAATGCGAGGTCTGCCTGTATCTCCTTATTGTTTGCAATCTTCTCCTTGCACATTTCCAGATAGTCCTCCGTGATCTTGGAGTTCCATTCCCCGGTCACTTTCAGTGTCTGGTATGGATCCATCATCGGATTACCGGCTGCCGCCATAGAACCGAGGATGCCGGCTGCACTGGTGGAATATGCTGCCATTTCCTTCGCTTGTTTGCGGTTGAGATAGTTTTGCGTATCTCTCATGACAGGGGCAAGGTGACTATTGAAGTAGTCACCGAATATCCTTTCTATCTCCGCAAAGCGTGCTGTATGCTTGATTTCGCCCATATTCTAATAATTCAATTGGTTCAACAGTTGTTCCTTGGTTTGTTGTATGGCGTTGTGGTATATCTCCATCTGCTTGGGGAAGAACTCTTCCAGCCATTCATCCTTTTCTATCCGGTCCTGAATGAAACGGATGGCGGCCATCCGGTCGATTTCTACGGAATGTTCGCCTTCCTCCCGGTTATTGAACCATGCTTTCGTCCACCATCGGACTCCGGCACGGTCGGGATAGACGGACACCATTCTCGGAATATCGAAGCTCTGTACGTCTATCTCCAGTTCCGACAAAGGGTCGATAATACCACTGCCGGCTACTGCCTCGGATTGAAGTTTTTTTTTACTTCCTCGCTCATGGTGGAGAGATAGACATTGTGCCTGAGAGCGAGATAATTCAGAAAATCCGCTATCAGGAGATTCTGTACCTTGCCCGCCAAAGGCAAGGCACGGCCGCCTATGCCCAAAGGGTTCGCCATGCTCGGCATCGACTCAAAGAAGTAGTTTTTGGCCGCTCCCACGGTGAACACATTACGCAGGGACTGTTCTGTATATTCGGGTACGATGTACTCGCCACGGAACAGGTCTTCCATATAGACGGGAAGGAACCGGAGCATCAGTTCCTCGATTTCCTCCTTGTCACGGTCGTACCTGGTTTTGATCTCACCGTCAAACGGAGTGAACTCGTGTGCCGCACTGTGTCCCGATTTGCCGAGTGCCTGGATATTGCCATAGAGCATGGTCAGGAACTCTATCGGATTCAGTTCTTTTTCGTCAAACGTCACTTCCATGTGAAGGTCGTTTCCACTGATGGCTACCGTCTGACCTGCTTTTACCTTTTGTCCGAAACGGATGAATATATTGGCAAGATGCGCATAGGTCACCTCGTATTTGCCGTAGCGTATGACAATATATACACCATGCTCTTTGTCCGTACCGATACTTGACACGACACCGCTGGCCACTGCCGCCAAAGGGCGGTGACTGGCATTGAAGTCTATGCCATGATGAAAGGAAGTCTCTCCGGTGACGGCATCTTTCAGTTCCCCGTAGCCTTTTGACAAGGTTACTTCTTTATTCTTTTCTTCCTCGAAGGGCATACAATAGCCGCTTGGGGACTGTAGAATCATTTCTTCCGTGTATTTCATTTGTAGAATATTATTGTGTTATGACTGTCTTATCTTCTCATTCCTCCGCTATGGGTCTGTTCCTCCTGTTCCTGCTGTGGACGGGCTTGACGCTGATTGTCGGTAACGGACGCTTCTTGCAGGCGTTGGGTGTTGTTGCCAATCATCATCATGGTCAAGAAGATACCGGCTATCTTGCCGAGCCAGCCTGTACGTCCGAACACGAGGAATGCCCCGGCAATCAATCCGACTATGCTTAATCCCGATACTTTGCCATGCGCGAGGTTGCTGAAAAAGTTGCCTAACATATTCCCGGCATTCCCGTTGGAAACACCGCTTAAAAAATTGGACGCTCCATCGAGCGTGGAAGAGAGCGAACTTGATGCCTGGCTCACGCTGTCAAAAGTCTGTTCGGCTTTGCCGGTAAGTTTGTTTACCGTTTCGGTAGCCGCTTTCGCCGTGCCGCTGATGGCGTTGGTGGTGTCTTCTCCTATGACGGCATCGCTCACGATGCGCACCACGCTCTTGTCGGTGGTCAGTTTCTCCCAGCCGACATATCCGGCCGCGGCTCCTACGGTTGCCGTCTTCAATGCGCTTCCTGCCCCTCGCAATGTCTGTGATGGGTGCAATACGGCTCCACCAACGGCTTTGCCTGTCGCTCCTGCGGCTTTGCCGCCTGTCTTTAATAATGAACTCCAGAATCCCATATCTTTTTGTTTTTTATATTCTCGTTATGTTAAAAAGCACCGGCCTTTCCGCTTCGTTTCCACCGTTTCATGGCAGATCTGGCTATCTCTGCTTTGTTGGCTTTGGGTTGTTCCCGTTCCGTGATTTCTGCCCACACGTCACCCATCGAGGTGTATTTCACCGCCATGGTCAGCCGTCGCAGCTTTTTGTTCATCAGTTGCAGCTTGGGACGGATTCCGAACACGATTTCCATCCGCTGTTTCTCCGTCATTTTGTTGTCAGACAGGCAGACCGTGCGTATGTCATTGACAATTTCCACGGAGTTGTATATCAGTTCCCGGTATATCTTGTTCCGGTTCGTGGAGAGTACCACTGCCACGGCATTGGCAGGACTTTTCCTGAGTTGCCCGGTGAACTCTCCCATGTTTTCCGCGAGATGGGTTATCTCGTGATAGAAGCCGTATATCTGTGCGGCGTAACTGATGACCGAACGGAATGAATCCAGATAATCATTGAACTCCCGTTGCAGGTCGGTGACGGCTTCCACCTCCTCTTTCGTCCAGATGTGGCCGGTGGTTTGCAGGAGCATGATTTTCTCTTGGTTCTTCAAGGTCTTCTTGGACTTTTCGGTATAGATGAGAACCATTCCGGCAAGGGTGGGGTCTATCTGCGCGTGGACTTTCACGCCTATGCACAGCAGTGTGATTATGATAAAGATTGCCCGTCTCATTTTCTCTTTCCTCCATCTTTTTATCTTGCCGTTGCTGCCCTGCGCCACCTGTTCATTGCCATTCGTGCCACTTCACCATTGTTCCTGTCCAGCATACCTGCCGTCACGTTGTTCCACACGTCCGTCATCGTGTAAGTCCTGATGCTCAGGTAAAGCAGGTTGAGTTTCTTTTGGAATGCGGACAGTTGGTCGTTCAATGCCCATAGGGTCTGGCTCCGTTCCGCTCCCGTAAGCATATTCTCCTTGCCTCCTTTTGCCACGGCATCACGGAGCAGGGAGAATACCGTCACCAGTTCGGTTGCGGTCTCGATATACAGGTTGTTCATGCTCATTGCGGCGACAATGCCCTGTGGATTGTCGCTGATGGCTTTCTTCAACTTGCATAGCGAGATAAAAATCCTCACACCGTCATTGTACAGGTGGGTACAGGCTTTCAGCGAGGATGCGAAACCGCTTGCCGTTTTAAGGTAGCTGTTGTATTTCTTCTCCCACTGGCGCATCTGCTCGAACTCTGCGGCAATGGTATTCTGCAAAAGGGCGGTTTTCTTTTGCCCGTCCATCTGGTCTTTGACTTTGCCGAGAATCAGTTCGTTGCCTTCTGCCAATGCCACATATTCCAACGGATTGGTCGTGACAATCTGCGCCTTCGCCGTGACAGACAAGATGATGCCGAATAGGAGCATCGCTATTTTAATGATTGGTGATCTCATAGATTCCTTTTCGTTGTTTGTTAAACTCTACACGCTCTCTGATAATATCCACGATATTGATTCGTTTGGGCAGACCTGTCAATTCCAGCTTGGGCGTGGTCCTGTCCATAGACAACACCGTGACAGTCTTTAGCCCGAAAATCTGCTGCAACAAGCTCTGCTGTTCGTGGAAGTCCACCACACGGTACAATTCGATGTAACCGATACTGCGTTGGAACACGCCATGCTCGGCAGTCAGCTGTTCGCTACCGACGTGATAGCGTATGCGTTTCAGGTATATAAGCCGGTAAATCAAAATGAGGGAAAGGAGAACGGCAAAGAGGGCGGCAATAGATGCAAGAGGGGCGTTCTCCATTCCTCCATAGACCAGTCCCACGGGACAAAGCAACAGCAAGGGCAGTTCGTCAATGAAGAACTGTGCCGTTTGCGGTCGTAGCGAAATCTCTCTGTATATCGGTTGTTGCATGGCTCTTATCTGTGTATATTTGGTTGTCGGTGTTCTTCTTCCTTGTCGGTTGCATACCCTGTGGTACCGAGTGGTGCTCCCAATGGGATAATCGCGTCCTTGATGCTGTCAAGGTATTCCTCGCTTGTCTTGCCAAGCAGGGCATCGTTCCAGTCCTTGTAGCAGGGCATCAAGGGAAAGACTTTTATACGGTCGGAATTGATGTGCATGGATTCCGCTATGGCTTGGAACTTTTTCACGAACTCACGCCCGGCACTGTCGTTGTCGAAACACAAGTAGTGGTTTATATCCGGAGTGACGGAAAGCATACCGCGAATCTGCATATCGGTGGGAGTGCCGCCCGTGGAGACGAACACGCTTTTCTTGGAAAGGTCAGGGTTGTCCCGAAAACCATTCCTGTGTATCTGGTAGAAAGCCATTGCATCGTAGGCACTTTCAAACCACGCAACGCCGCCTGCCTTTTGCAAAGGCTCACCGCTGAAATTGGCTATCCATAAGCCCTCGCTGCTGTTGCTGCCCTCGGCTTTGCCCTTGTAACTTCCGCTACCGTCCATCTTGGGACGGCCTCGTTCCTCCAGTCCTGCAATCTTGTCCGGCTCTTTGGGAAGTACCAGCGGAAAGGCAAGGTTGGCATACGCCAAACCGTCTGAACGATGTCTGGTAGCCAGAAAGAAATGGTCGGCAAAAGCCCGTTGTGTGAAGATGTCGATACCACGGTTCTTGAAGTAGGGATAAAAACGTTTGTGGGTCTCCCGGTCGTTTACGTCAAAACGGTGGATATCGTAATCATCCAGCCTGAACGGAGTGTTCTCCCGTCTGGGTTGGATGATGCGCAAAGGTCTGTCATTGATGGGTTGGTTCAACAGTCTGTTGCAGACAAGGTTGACCAACCTGTCGGGAGAGACGTCGTTCCGGTGTTCCGCAAACTTCTCCGGGAATGCCTTGATAAAGGATATGATATTATAGAGCTTTTGTTGTGGTGGCTGGAAACAGCATTTGCCGTTCGGTGTGACGATGAACTTGTCACCCCGGATGCGTGTGCCGTTACTGTCCGTGCGGATATAGGACGGATAACGCAAGCCGTCACGCTTGTTCAGGTGATAGCCTGCGTCCATCAGTATATCCTGAATGTCCAGCCGTTGCAGGAAGTCATCGTATGTCAGTTCTCCGTTTGCCATTTCCGTGTTCCTTTTATTCCTTAAAATCCTCTGCGCATCTCTGCCACCTCTTTGTTCATCTGCGCTTCAAAGTTCCTTGCAGCCACATCCATCGGCGAGTCCACTCCCGGCTTGAAATAAGGACGGGGTGCGGAACTGAAACGCTCTCCGTAAAATTCCGGACAGGGATGGTGCAGCCCGTGGGCGACATCCGACAGCACAACCGCACCTGCGGCAAGTGCGGCGAATATCTTCGTCCCCAATCCGCTGCTCATTTCGGGACGGGTCTTCATATCCACTTCGTTGAATATCTTGGAAAAGAGCTTCATGCGGTGGTAGTCATCGACTGCCAGGAACTTGTCGTACTGTTTCTGGCTGATTTCATGGGTGATGGGTTCTCCGTTGATAATGGCGGTCATCTTGTATTTGCCCTCTGTTTCTGCTGGTTGTACGGCGATGGCTTCCACTTCCACTTCACGTCCGTGTTCTCCTTCCCGGTACCAGCCTTTGTTTTCGTTGATGTATGACAAGTCCCGTCCGTCAATCAAGGCTCCTTCTTGTGGTTCTCTGATGATATGTTCGTCTTCTTGCAGTACGGTCTGTTCGGTAGAGTGCGGTGCAAGGCTGTTATCGGATTCCAATGGCAGGAGCAAGTCCTGTTCCTGCCGGTTCCGCATAGCCAGATCCTGCTCCACTTCGGGATGCAGGGCAATGCTGATGCGCTCCTTGCTGTTCAGAGATTCCAATGTGACCTTATCGGAATAGTCATTTTGAATGACATTGTTCAGAATCTCCAGGCGTTTTTCAACCGGATGCTCTTCAATGGAATTGGAGGTCAGTGCGGATAATTCCACTTCTGTCAGGTCATAGACTATATCGGCACTGACTTTCTCCGACTGGATGGTCAGTGTTCCGGCTTCCGTATCCACGATGATGCCGTGTGACGAAAGGCATTCTTGCCATTTCTCATTGGAGAAATAGACGGGTGAGGTAATCAGCTCCTTGTAAGGCTTTGCCGGTTCTTCGCTTCTTGGCTTGTTTACCATCGGGGTGATGACTGCCTGCAAATCCTGCAAGACATCCTGTCGGACTGGCTGTACCTGCTCTTGTGGTTGCCGATGCCCTTTGTAGTAGAATCCGTAACCGCCGGATTGCATTTCACCGGGTTTCATCCGTTCGTCCGGGCGTTCTGCCACCATAGGCGTACCTGCATAGAAAAGCCGGCCGCCAACCCTGCGCAAGTGATAGCCTTCCTGCTGTCTGGGAGTCCATCCGAGGAAAGGGGGCGGCATACCGTACCTGCCGCCCCTGCCATACTCACCGATGCCGATACGGTAGCCGTGAAGTCCCATTGCCACACGACCGTTGGCGTTGCGTGCGTGGACGAAGTTGCGGGGCATATCAAAATCGTCCTTTATGATGTCCGTGAAGGTCTCGTAGGCTTTCTTGTTGGCATGGTTCGTTCCCCAGTCGCTCAGGGCCTGCATCTGCTGCCTGCTGATGGGGTATCGTAACAGTGGGGAATCGTGCCCCTGTACTACCAACTGGTAGCTGTCACCCACAGGTACGATATGGGCTTGCATACCGTTGCGCATCAAAAGAGCACGCATTTCGGGTTGCAAGTCCGGTCTCATCGGGTTTGTGTTGGTTCGTATTGCCATAGTCCGTGTTTATGCTTCACCGCTTTCCATGGCGGCTTCTAATTGTTCACTCTTGTAATGGACGAATTGCTCGGCTGCCGCATCATCAATCGTGAGCGAGTGCGCCTTGCAGTATTCCACCAGTTCTTCCTGCCATTCGGCAGAAAAGTGGTTGACGTAATCCAGCCAGCCGTATTCTCCGCGCTCCATCTTTTCGATGAGCACTTCTTCAGGATAATAGGTGTTTTGTGCCATAATTACAGTATTTGAAAGGTTTTACTTGTGAAGTCCCGCACCCATATTGCGTTGGGCACTCTTTTTCTGTTCGTTCCAGAGTTCTTCCGTGTATTGCTCTTCCGGAATATAGTCGAGATTGCCGTCATCGTCCATCATCCAGCAACCGTAACAGCCGAATGTGTATTTGTCCCATTCTCTTTTGGTCTGCTCGCTCCATTTCTTGGCGTCTCCCTGGCAGAAGCGGATACCGTCCTTCTCGTGCAGGCTGATGCCGACTGTTACAGGCTCGTCTTGCATCACAAAGGTCAGCGGTTCGCCTTGTTGCATCACCTTGATTTCGGCATTGCTGAGTTTCAGTTCTTCTGCCATCACCTGGAGGTTCCGGGCGATGACCTGCGTGGGGACGGACATGACCTGATTGGTCTCGGTGTCGATCTGTACGAAGGCTTTTGTCTTTCGCCCGTCAGCCGTTACCGTGTCGGCAAGAATGACTTTGCCGGAACGGAGCTGCTTCTGTTGATCCTCGCTGTACTTCTCTAAGGAGGATTTCTTCAGCACCGGGTAGAACACGACATCGGCTTCTCCGTTCTCCTTGCGCACGAAAGCGAATCGGCTATGGTCGGTAACCGTGTTTCCGTTATCATCGTTTACCTTGATGGGAAGTACAGGCGAGTGCCTGCCGTGGCTGAGTTCTTTCAAGATGTGCATAGGAAGGTCTTCAATCATTTCCCGTGTGAGTCCGAACTGCGAGAGGGTTTCGTAAGGCAGTTCTTCAAATTCAAATCGTACTTGTTTCATATTTTAATATGATATTTTGATTATACTTTGGCAAAGGTATATACTATTGTTCATACTTCAATTTGCGTAGTTCTAAATAGCCTGATTATTTGTGTTTATTTATGCTTTAAGTATGATTATGATACAGTATTCATACTCTAAACTTATTTAATGTTATATTTTGGAGGTAAATCAAGACATCTTTTGGCACGGTCGGAGAACTGTTCCTACATTTGCATCTATGAGTAATACACGAATCGTTATAGCCCTTCTTTTGTTATTATCCGGGAACCATGTGAAAGCGCAGTTCAACACGGTTTCCTGTCCGGGCAATCGCTATAGAGTCACTGTTGAGAATCTCACCCGGACGACAAGCAAAGCAGAGGTGACACCCGAAAGCATCACCTCTGAAAATGAAAAGTCCGTACCCGACAAAGTTTCATTGTCAAGTGCGGATACAAAAAAGGAAGAGCAGGTAGCACGCTATCTAAGCGTATGTTACCCGCTCTCACATATCAAGATAAATTCGCCTTACGGTTATCGGAAAGACCCTTTTACAGGGAAGAGAAAGTTTCACAACGGTATTGACCTCCATGCCCGAAGTTCCAAGGTATTTGCCATGATGCAGGGGAAAGTCATTGCTGTTGGGCAGGATAAGGTGTCCGGGAAATATGTCACTCTCCAGCACGGAAACTTCACCGTCAGTTATTGTCACCTCTCGCGAGTTTTCGCATCAAAGGGGCAGAGTGTCAAGGCTGGGGAGGTAGTAGGTATCACCGGCAATACAGGCCGCAGTACTGGTGAACATTTACATATTACCATACGTCAAAAAGGAAAATATATCAATCCAAAGATATTCATTGACTACATTCATTCCGTTCAAGAATCTTGTGTGATGACATTGGCTCATATGTTATGACCTAATAATGTGGGTGAATACCACGAGCGATAACATGTATGCGAAACACCGACAGCCCTTTGATGAAATCAAACATCGCCATACACTCAACGAGGTTGGCGATGTCGCGGAAGGTCGGTATGATTGGAAAGATTGAGAAAGGGCGAGGAGGAATCAGTCTGTAATCCCTTTATAACTCTCACATAGCCAAAATCGGTTATCCGTCAACTTCAATCTATGATGTAGGCTTCGGATGTTAAAATATCTACGATGTGTTCGGTTGTCTTTATTGCATAGTGCTTTACGTTTAGAGAAGTTCCATACAACGCTCTCATCCCAGTTGCCATGATTTCTCCCAGATAAGAGGAATTTTCCACTTCGTATAAGGGGCTGGAAGTCAATCCCACCATAACCTCAGTCATTCTAAAGTGTTCAAGAGTTACACGATAAGCAAATACATTCCTAAATCGAATGGCAATCGTTCCTCTGTTGTCGAAACGATCAAGCATAATTTTAAGGTCGGTAGCGTCATAATCTATTGAATTGATTGAACATTCGCAATCAATTACATTTATCTGATGGTATATCTCACCTTTCATATCCAAAATCGTTTATCTGCCGGTCTCATAGCTCAAAAAATAGATCATTGCGAATAAATAGATATAGAGTGAAACTACGAAAATCCACATGCTGACTTTCCATCTCAGTCTTGTTTTATCATGTAAATTCCCGAAACGGATATAATATCGTTTACTCCGTTCCCCAAAGTCTATGAACCACACGAATATAAAATAAACGGCAAGTATAATCCACGCCAACGTGAAATTATGCCAAAGGAATATTATTGAAAAGCATAATGCCATCACAATGCCACCATCCAAAAGTCTGATATCATAAACGCTGGGAAGAGTGTCTTTCTTGTTATTTCTACCCAGAGCCATCAATGCGTATGCACGTATCTGGACAATGTTGTTGAAAATGGATGCAAATACATTCCTTATCCGAATGGTTGCTTGTTCACGGTTGCACCAACGGCGGATATATGTGTAGCTATCGCTGAACATTCCGCTTTGAAAAATACATCTATGTTTATTCTTGCGGGCTTCTTTGATAATTGCCAAAGCATCTTCCTCTTTGCCATTATGGATAAGAGCCATAAGATATAGCAGTCGGTCGGGGTCATAATCCATTTTTGACTCGTCAGGAAAAAATGTGTCTGCATTAGGATTAGCAATTATGAATTTTGATATTGCATCCGTTGCATTTTTGAACATTCCATCAATTATATTAGTGAGTTCGCCCTTGTCTGCAACTTTCGTTATTTCGTCTGAAGTTAAGATTTGCCCTGATAGAGAGTAAGCTCCTGTTCCACGCAAGCTCAAAGGTTCGTTCTTGTTATCCGAGGCATCCCATATATTCCACCACAAATCATCTGCATACATGGGCTTGACGGTGAGCCGGACGTCTCCAGTCAGAAAATACAGACAGAAGAAATAACCGCTCTCTACTTTGAAGTTGACATAAGAACTTTGGCGAAAGCCATACTTACGGCTCACGCTACGCCTTACATCGGCTATCATTTTATTGTATTCCTTGTCGGTCATCTCACTATCAATCCAGTTCTAATCCGCAAAAATAATACAATTCTCGCTAAAACCATTACGTTACTATGCGTAAAGTGCTTGAACTGAACGGAAAAACTGAAATATTATCCCTTTATAGCGTGATTCTGCTCTTCCAGCACATTTCCCTGCTTTTCCCTTCTGTTTTGGCTACTAATTAACGTAGGTTGTACCTCGCTTGTTTCTTGAATCGGATATAGCGTTGATTTTCAGCAGTGGTAAGCAATTCCTTGACAAGTCCATAGGTTCACTTTTTATGGATGCCTCCCTGTGGCGGTCATCCATGTCATCACATCATCTAAGGTGTCTCTTACATTGTACGAATGTCGTTATCAAGTTCTTTTCTCCAGATTAGAGTTCCTATAACGGGAAAGAGGATTGTGAACAGTAAAGCAGCCTTGGCATAACCCACAGGCAAGTAATCTCCTTCAAAAAATAGATAGTCCGCTTTTGAAAAATAGTATAAGTTAGGGATATTTCCCGACTTTATTTTGTCTAAAATCCGGTCTCCTGTATGTAGTGTGTATTGTCTTGATTTATAAGTTATAAAAATCACATTTGAATTTTTATAGCTACTCTTTTCCTGATACCCATTATACGTGTAATCAGTAATAGGTTGCTGTGTCTGTTCTATATAATTGCCATATATATGTAATAGATACAGACAAAGAGCAATAACTAATCCTATGCAAAAAATTGTCTTAAATAATGTTTTAATTTTCATATCTTACTATCTGTATAACGCGAGTTTGACGAATTATATACTATTCATGCTCATAAGCATAAAATGTATCAAAAACGCAGCTATTACTTATGCTTGCAGAATTATATATGTCCATATAGTGCTTCGTTTCACTTGCACTGTTCCATTTTGTGCTTTTATCGTATTGGGTTAAAAACTCAATTACAGATATTGATAACTTCAAATTCTGAAATTCACTGGTTATTCTCTCATACGCATCTGTTTCAGAATTAGCCTTAACAAACACATATACAAATCCCCCTTTCATGGGATTTCCATTATACTTGTATTCTATGCTTGCCCAAAATACCTTCATGTTTATTCCTGTTTTGGTCAACACTTTTATATTCCCCATAGCGTTCATCTGTCAAACTCATGGTTTCTTTTTTCGCACTTCGGGATATAACCAAAGTAGCAGCGAACATAAAAACAGGATGAAATAAAACACGACATATCTTCGGTTAAGTTCACTTTCCTCGAATATGGCATCGTTCTTCGCGTCGTAGTAATACGCCAATTTTTCAACATCTTCGGTTTTACATCGAGTAATGGGTATGCCTGTATAATATTCTTTGCTGTTATATGCTATTTTAACGGATGAACCACCCTTGAATCCACCGCTACGATTTACTTCCAATATATGAAAATCAGTAATTGGATGTTGGGATGATACAATATCTGTTCTATGTTCATACTCTTTCAACACATATATTGCCAGTCCTGCCAGAACAATGTTTATTACCGAAACTATAAAACTCCATTTGTTGATTTTCATCGCTTGCCTCCTTTCCGCCAAAGGCAAATGAACAAGAATACTATAATGAGATAATTAGCCAATACGAGATACCCAATATTCAATAAGGCATCATGAGAATCGGACAGGACTCTTTCGACAGAAGGGTGTCCTTTATATATAGTTTGCATATCTGACAACCCATATATTACGAAATTTATTATCGCCAAGATTGCAAGCGACACTATGCCTACTATTTTCTGCCGCTTATTCATAATTCCTATGCTCCATCTGTTTGATACTGATTTTTTCGGCATGTATGATGCTGTCCTTTCGCTGCTCTGAAAGAGGACCAACATATCTATCTCCATAACTCAACCGGCTATCAGCGGCTGTGATTATCCACCAAGAATTATTATTTTGCTCAATGATTATTGTCGAATCGTTCCACCACACATGTCGGACATTTGCGATGAATGACGGTTCGTCCTTATATCCGAGTTTTGAAACAAATATAGGATAATCCCGTTCACTCTCGCCATATAATCCCTCGCCATAAGTAAATACCGAGTAATTACCCGTCAGGTCATGTCGATTGCTACAAGACCAAAATACAAACAAAAGAGTTAACACGCCACAAAGTAGCATCATTGCCTCAAATTTCCAAAATCGTTTATCGGTCAGTTTCATTACCACCACGGATTTTTGTATGTTGCACGACTGTCGCCGCTTTCGGGTTCGACAATATCAAGGTCTTTCCATTGCAGGAATCTATCCCATTCGGGCGAGGCATATTTTGGATTAACGCGGATTTCTCCGGCTCCTATATCGAAATCAAAGCGGAATGGCAGACGGTTATCTCCCCACATACAGCGTTTTACTGTCGCAGGATTCTTGTAGCTTTGCCATGTGCCGACATAGGAGCGGTTCATATATCCGTCGCCATCCTGATCTGTGTTGTCTACCTTTATGACATCTGGACTATCATCCGTGACATATCCGTATGTGCCCAATATACCGCGAAATACTCCGCTTCCATTTTGTGTGGAATCTTCCTTGAGCGAATAATCGGCGATGATTTTATAGTAGTCAGGAGAATCGGCGTCACGCTCAAAAACATGGTAGATTTTCTTGATTTTGACCTCTCCCGAAAAATCGCAGACATTATTCTTCACCTTTGTTCGTCCCCTTACGGAGTATGTCACGGAATCCGACTTTACCGCATCGGGATAGAAATAGACCTCTATCCGTCTGAAATCATTGCCAAGTATCCCGTTGACAGGAGCATCATAAGTGTAGTCACCCCAATAACTGTATGTTTTTAGAAAGGTAGGCTCTAAACGCAGTTTACCCTCAATGAATAGCTGAGTACAGTCCTCAAACAATTGCCCTTCAATCGGAGTCATATAAGTTTCATATAAATCGCTATAATCTATTCGGCCAAGATCAAGCGCATTATTGTCTATCCAATAATACACTGCGCCAAGTGCGTCGCGCTCAATTTTGAGCGGACTTGTTTCTGTTTGCATAGAATTCCCTTGACTTTGCGCCCGGAGGTTACAGGAGAGAGCAAAGCCAACACACAGAATCAATATCTTATAGAGTGTTGCCATACGCAAATTTACAACGAATAATCGACATTCGATGTGACAAATGTCCCATCAGGGGATGAAAATCAGCGTGGAGCGAAGATTTTTATTAAATATCCTCACATTCGGAGGCGTCGGCGGCACTTTCAGCCTCACGGATGCGGTGCAACTGACGGCGTGAGATGCCTAAATAGGACGCAATCTCCTGAATAGGCAGATTGTGTATGACGCCGGGATAGCGGGAGACAAGTTCATGGAAGCGTTCTGTCGGGGTCTTTACAAGTCGCTGGATGCCGTCGTACTCGAATGTGGTGGTAATCTCACCATCCGGGGCCACTGTGCTGGATGAACTTTGTGAATTACCTATGTCACAGTATGACTTGGCAAGAAACATGTCTTATTTGGTTTCGTATATGAATTCTATTGTTTCATAGTGTTTCCTATATTCTTTTTCTAATTTTACGACTCTATTATTCTTATCATAAGTAAAGACACATGTATATGAAATAATGACGTCAGACATGTTTGGCTTATATGTATAACTATATTGAGTAATAAGACAATCCTTGACTATAATGTCAATACTTAACACATAGTCAACACTGGCATCAAGATATGTGTAATACTTATTGATATTTTGTATAGAAATCTTTTTTTGTTCCCCTCTTGGCTTTGTAAATGACAAGATTTCGCTTGGGTCATAACTTGATAGAATATCAGCAATAACACATGCATCCTTATATATGACCTCGGGATATTTTAGCATTATTCCATAATCTGATAGGCTATTAGATTGATTTAAAAATATCTTTTGACACGTTTTATCATCTGTGGACAATTTTATCAATCTACCCTTTTTATTATATATCCCGATTTTTTCCCCGTGTAGAAATAAACTTCTCTCTAACTTATAACCATTACTTAAAATGGTTACAACAGTCTGTGATTTCAATTCCAAACTGTTTAAAATTGAAATCACAGAAAGTATTAATATCGCGCAAAATCTCATTACTAATTTTTATTTAGTTTCTTTCCATAAGATAGTTCTTCCGTATACTGCTGTTGATTGTAATCTTGTTTTTCCAGCATTCATATTGCGTTTGCCGTCGTCTACCTTGAAGTTGATATAAGAGCTTTGGCGAAAGCCATATTCTCGGCTCTATTTTTCGATACTCCTTGTCGGTCATATGATAATCGTTTGATTATTTACTGTGATAATAATTTGCATCAGGTGCAATCCAACGATTGGTAAGATATGACATAATCAACACGGGGATAATGAGGAGAACCACCCATCCTGCACAAATCATAATTATAAATTCGTTGTCTGTAAAGTATTTGCCCTCATCCGCAGGTATGTTGTCCGGTCGTATATTTGCTGTGACAGGATTCCAGTCGAATAAGAATGTTAAGAGCGGCACAATCAGCAGCACAGCAGAAAACAGATATAGCCATCCCGCAAGCCTCAGCCACGAATTTCCTTTATACACCAGCCATGTCGGAACGCCTGATATCGCAAAAGAAAGGCACAACGCAGGAAACAGCAATATCAGCGCAGCCCCGTTGCACGATTCAAACTCGACTCCGTTGCATAAAAGTACGACTAACATTTGGCATAACAATATGACGCCACAAAGTAGCATCATTGCCTCAAATTTCCAAAATCGTTTATCGGTCAGTTTCATCGCTTATTTTCTGTTCAGTAATCAAGTTCAGCTCCCTTGTTATAATCTTCCAAATACTCCGAGTATCTGTCATCACTTGGGAGTACTATTGTGAAATTTTCATATAGTTCACCGTAACCTTCGGGAAGAATCTCAAAAACAATCAATCTCTCATCCGACAATTTAACAATGTAATTAGCAAGTCCTGTTGTTGCGCGAATATTAATAATAGTGCCTGTATTTATTTCGCTATTGTCGTATTTATCATGCTTTGCATCATCAATGACAACTTGATAGAAAAGACTATTTTTATAACAGATTGCCGTTTTGTCGTTTCTGACAAAATAGGCTTCCATACGTTCAATGCCATTATTTTCAGTAAATACTCCAAGGCGGGAGTAAGTTTTCTCAAAAGTGAAGGGCAATGTAATTTTTTCGACTGAAATAATTTTGATAGGCGAAGGGTTAGTCTTGTTAGTCCCTTTCCGCCATAGACAAATGAACAGGGCAAGTGCTATGAAATAATTGATCCAAAGGGATGCCGACAATGCATCAGCCCTCAAATACATCCTACCGATTATATCAGGAATATCGTATGGCTCTATTATATATTTCAAATCCACATAGGTATTGGCACATAAGAGCAATTCGTAAATGCCAATCGCTCCAAAGGTTATAACACCTACTATTTTATGCCACTTTTTCATAATCGTAACGCTAAAAACTAAAATGGATATATTAAAGTGTTTTGTTCCCACTGTTCAAGTGTCGCTTTTGCGGTAAGGGAATGGATATCCTCTCTTTGTGAAATCTCTTTGAGAACTGGAACAGCGATTTTGGGAGATGTCGGCAGCAAACCATAAGCGGCAAACATTCTTACGCCTACATTAGAATCAGACAACAATGCTTCCAATTCATTCATTTTTCCTAATCCCTTGAGATATTTGAGAATATGAATAATCCGGTCAAAGGCATTGTTGCCCTTTTTATAATCGCCATTCTCCGTTGCTGCAACTTGAGCAGCCGCAGCCATACGAAAGGCAGTCAATGCTTTGCTGATGTTGTCAATCTGTTTCATTATTCAATCCATTCACCTGCAGGTTCTTCACGCCTTACAAATTCATCATCCTTTTTTATATACCAAGTTTCTTCGCCCGTCCACCAACTTGTTCTTATTTTGACGGCTATCAAATTGTCCGCATAACAGATATTTGTAATCAGTGGAAATGATGTGAACCACCAATAACCGCCCCAATGACCATAATCAACCGGTATATATTTCTTTAATATCTCGAGATTTCCTTTATTTATTTTCTCTATCTTATCGCCTTTTCTACAACCGCCGACAAAGGTCGATAAGGTTTTGCTTATATCAGAAGTCAGGTATAGTCCCCGATATGTCAACTGAGGAATAATGCTGTCGATTCTATATTCATTGTTTTTCAATTCTGAGTAATGATAGGGGAACCCGTAGCGAGGATTAAAAACAGTTGTGTCAACATCCAGATAATATCTTTCTACGTCGATGTATTGTGGTATCACATGATATTTCGGTGCAGCATTTTTACCGGTCAGAAAAGTTCCCCCTTCAAGTTGCATGGACAGATAATTATAAGCCACCACCATGTCTATCAGGCTGTCATTTTTTACTGCCCTCGATGCTACGCTATCGGAATATGCTTCCCAATCCGAGAAAAATTCATTAAGGTTCTTCTTGGTCAGTCTCGGATACTTTGACAAAAATGACTGCCCACTACATACGATAGCTGACAGCGCAAGCATTATTGTTATAATAAATATCTTATTCTTCATCGCTTGTCTCCTTTCCGCCAAAGAGCCACGAATAACCAAATAATAAAAATGATATCAAACATTGACAGTACATTGTAGCACCAAAAATGTTCTTTGAAATTGAAGATACAATCAAAGAACAAATCCTGTCCCATCTCTGCGCAATACGTTCCTGCCAATTCTGCCACAAACAGATAATCCGTTAATGCCCAAATGTGAGCAATAATCAAGGCTGAAATCACAATAATGCCTGTTATTTTCTGCCGCTTATTCATATCACATCTATTTTTTCTTTTTATCAAAGGGATATTCCTCTTTCCAAGCGTTCTCTTTTATGGTATAGATATAGTCCTTATCTTCAAATGTATCGTCATCTATCTGTCGGAATGTCGAGGCATCAATGTCATCAAGCAGTCTACGAATATAGTACACATTCTGATTGTCGGCAGCTATATGACCATAAAAATAGAATCTTGCATTTTCTACATCCAGGGAGTCTTTAAGGAAAGGTTTGCCACGGAGAAACAGCATGTCATTGATACGGTACTTGCTTACACCAATCTCCTCAAACCGCTGCACATCGATGTCTTTAAGAATAATTGAGTCGCCATATATAATATTTCTGCCATTACGGAAATATTGATAACCGGCCTCAATGGGTCTTTGCAAGGAATCAATACGGTGTAAATAACACTTTTGGGTCACCTCATCATATAGAGTCACATAGAGAAAGTCTTTATCTACAAACCAGTCTTCGCTATAAATCTCGAAACTGTTTCTGTCCACATCAATCCTCCGGTCGTTGTGATAGACAAAGTCCTTGTCGCGCATCCATTCGTCTTGAAGTTCGCCAAGTCTGTAGATAAAATATTCGGCGGTTTCGACATCTATTCCGCTTTGAGATGGTCTTATATAATCCTCATCGTTTGAAGTATCGCGTATATAGACTCTGTTTTTATCGACTGCAACACCATGCTCATTTATATAGAAGGATTTTACATCCGTGTTTTTTACAATCTTATCGTCATGCCACACGTGATTGGCGTCCTTAGCCCAACCCTCGCCCAACACCTTGAATGTCTGCACATCCGCATCGTCCAGATACCCCCAGCTGCCACGATTGATCAGAGCGGGTGCATGTTCGACCGAGATATAGTAAATTCCAAAAATGTTTTTGTAGTAGGTATAGTAATTGCTGTCAACCCTGCTTCCGCGCGGTACCGGAAATCCAAAGAATAAAAGCATACAGAAGTATAAGCCTATCAATGTGGCTATGACAATTACTATTTTGGACGATGTATTTGTACCTTGTCTTTTCATCTCTTGCCTCCTTTCCGGCAGAACAAGAACGATAGGCTTTGCCCCCATCGGTTGCAGAAGAGTGCAAAGCCAACACACAGAATCAATATCTTATAGAGTGTTGCCATAACGCAAAGTTACAAATAATAATCGACATTCGATGTGACAAATGTCCCATTAGAGCGTGAAAACCAGCGCGGAGCTAAGATTTTCCTTAAAATTCTCACATTTGGAGGTGTCGGCGGCACTTTCAGCCTCTCGGATGCGGTGCAACTGACGGCGTGAGATGCCTAAATAAGAGGCAATCTCCTGAATAGGCAGATTGTGTATGATGCCGGGATAGTGAGAAACAAGTTCATGGAAACGTTCTGTCGGTGTCTTTACAAGTATTTTCAGATAACGGCAATAAGCCTCCCGCAACAGATTGGATGAAACCTCGGCCACGAAGCCGGGATTGCGCTCTATGGTAAACCGTCGCGCATCTTCGACCGACACCCGCTGAACCTCGGCATCGCATCCCGCGACAATGGAGGTGAGCGAAGGATGGTCATACAGAAATCCCTGCACATAGTCAGTAACCTCTTCGTCCTCGCAAGAGAAGCCGGTTACCACTTCTTGCCCCTTTGAATTGAGAGCCATATATTTGAAATAGCCCGACTGAACGACACCAACATAACGGCACAAGCATCCCTGCTGAACAATGCTATCGCCCTTAGCATAGACAACGCCCTTGCCATTAGCCGCGACATAATCATTCAGCACAGACCGGTCAATCCTCGTCATAAAATCGTTAAGCTGCGCCATATCTTTGGATGTTACGTTTTTATCTCAATTGAGAATTCATCCCCTCATTTTGCCGAGGTTGACTTATAGTATGATTCGCTGTTTGCGATAATGCTTCACGCAGACGGTTTTGGTGATTTTCACTGCCAATACCTCAATGTTGCGTATTGGGAGCCGGATTCCATGAGTAACCATAGTTCGATCAATGACTCCTGAACTATGTCCTCGGCATCCACAGCACTTCCCGACGCTTTTATAAATTGGCGTGCAATATTCAGCAACTTACCTCTTATTGTGGAAACTATATGTTCAAATTCATTCTTTTCCATTTTTTGATTGCGTTCTATATATAAGTAGCAAAAAGGGTGAAAAAGTTAATGTAAAGAATTGAGTTTTTTCGGCTTTTGGAAGAAGTTTATTGTAATAGATTGATTTTATGTTGATTAAAATCAAAAATTATTTTTGCTATTTGAGTGAAAATAGCGAGCGTTAAGCAACAATCAGCGTATAAAACGAAATTAAGCAGGAGAAATTATGTCCCTCCTGCTTAAATTTCGTCAATCCAATCACATTTACTTGACTTTGTATTTCTGAATCTCTTGTATCATTTCCTTTACATCCTCTCCAACCTGCACGAAGTTCTTGTAAAGGATGCGCTCCCGTTCATCCCTTGATTTGAAGGTGTAAAACTTGGGAAGCGGTACATAGCCGGCTTCCTCCTTTTTTATCTCCTTCATGTCGAAATCCGTCTTGCAGTAGAACTTGGAGGTCTTGAACTCCTCGCTTTCCTGAATGTTCATGCTTCCACCGCTTCCGGTTTTTGTCTGCACAAAGTCACGGGCTGTCTGACCGCATATCCATCCGGTCGGCATATCGGAGATTTTAGATGCCGGAACAAGGCTGTCCATATTCTCATTAAGGTTAATGCTGGTTTTGTCCCGATCAATAGTAACACCTTTTTTGAGCTGTACCACCTTGCCGAAGATGTCGGAAGACAGCCATTCCAAGGTCTCTTTGGAACGGGCAGAACCGCTGACCACATTGCCGACAGTGGTGATAATCTTCTGCATACCCACCTTGCCATAATCCGCTTCGAGCTGTGGCAACTCCTGAAATCCCAACGCTACCGATACCTTGTTGCTTCGAGCCGTACCGATAAGGCGGTCTATCTTGTGAAAATACAAAGTCGGCAGCTCATCAACGATGATGCTTACCGGGATATTTTTGCCTTGTCCCGTGTTCACTCGTGTAACCAGACGATTGAGGATAAGGGCGTTCAGCGCACCGATGATGCTCTCCATTTCCGGGTCATTGGCAATCAAGAGATAAGAAGGACTTTTCGGGTCAGAAACTTTCAAGTCGAAGTCATCACCGTCCTTGTGGAATATCCAGTAACTTTCCTTGGTGGCAAGGCGCGAAGTATAGACACGGAGCGTACCTATCATGCCCTCCAATTGCTCCATTGCCTTGTTCTTCAGAGCGGTTTGAAACGGACCGAGCAACGGTGCCACCTCGTTGTCGGTCTCCAACACCTCGAAAATGGTCTGGTAACTCTCATTGAGGAATGACAGGATATGTGGCATATCAGAATACTTTCCGAGCCAATAAGCCGGTTCCACTTCCTCGCCTGCGGAATTGAACACCCGTCCGGTGGGTATCATCCGCTTGGTCTGTTTGTCCTGTACCTTCTCTGCCGTGAGCATATTTCCGTCCTTGTCGTATGGCTCTTTGCCCCAGTTGCAGAAGAAATAGATGCAGGCGGCAAGGAAGTTGACAGCGGATGTCTGAAAGAACTGGTCGCTGCCACCGCCTCCTTCTTTCTTGCCTTTTTGTAAGGACTCAAGCAGGGTTTCTGCGGTTTCAGATGCGGCAGCAAGGTTGTTGATGTATTTCAACTGGATAGGATTTACCCTGCGGCTGTATTCCACATCAACGAAATTGATGATGTTGAACTTGCACCCCTTGGGCAACTTTCCGAGCTTCTGGTTTTTCTTATAATGATAGTATAATTTGGTAGCCAAAGTCGGGAACTTATAATCGTAAACAACTAAGGCAAAGCCTTTTGCCGAGTGCTGGCGGATAAACGGTTCGATAATGGAAAAAGTCTTGCCGGAACCCGGTGTGCCGACTACCCATGTGCCTCGGAACGGATTGCTGATGTTCACCCAACCTTTGCGGAACTTCCCCTTGTAATAGTAGCGCATAGGGATATTGACCGAATACTTGTTCTCCTGCAACTCCCGACACTGCTCAAAACTCTCGTTTTCAAAATTGAAACGGTCTTTCAGCAATCCCTCTTTGAGGAACTTGGAAATGTTGTCAAGGGCGATGTGAACCAGTACCACGCCGATTATTGAGGCAAGCATATAAAGCCAGATGTTCAACTGTAAAGTGTAAAGCCTTGTTTCCATCGGATATCCGAACAACCAAACAGACAATACAACCAGCCCCATACCTATTATGATAGGATAAAGAACTTGTTTCCGTGCATTGAACTCCAGTTTCTTCTTGTTCCTTGTCCCTATGCAGGTGATGCATATAAGCAGGAACGTGGCTAACTTGCTATACGCGAGATTCCCGTCATTGTAGATTACCCACCGCTTGATACGCCCGTGTATGTCGCAAAGTATGCCGCCCCAATGGTCAAGCATGGCCGGGTCAATGGCATACTCGAAGAACTCCAGCAGAATGGAGACATAGATGACCGAACGGAATATCTTGTAAAATCCTTGTAACTCTTTGCTTTCTTCCATTTCGTTTCCCGTTATTCGCTAATTCTTGTGTGTTCTGATTCTTAATCTCTCAAAGTAATGATTGCACGTACCTTGTGTGCCTGTGTCTTGGGTGTTTCCTGCATCGAGCCGCTTCCCATGGAATAGAGCCACGCTTTCGCCTTTTCCTGCCCGGCCACTTCCGTACTCGTCCAGTACCAGCAGTCATCGGCTGCATCGGGCAGCTCGTCGCCACCGCACATCCTGATGATGGGGTTTATCTGGCTCTTGGCATTATAGAGCATCCGCATCTGTGCCACGGATGGGATATAGGACGACTGTCCGTACCGCCACAGGGCGAAGACCGCTTCTGCCATAGGCGAGGTGGTTTCTCTGGTGTCGTAGATTGCAAAGGTGTTCTCGTTGCCGTCCAGTGCCGTGATGTCAGCAGATGTGCGTTGGTTTACCCCTATGCTATCTGCAAAAGCCTCCGGTGCCAAGTCCCACAGGTAAACCGCATAGCCGTTGCCTTCAATGGCTTCGTCGTGATTGACATGGAACACCACGGCAATAGGCTGTTTTTCGGATTGCTTGAAGTCTGATACCGACAACACTTTGCCGTCCGTACACAGGATATGACAGGGTTTCATTGCCGTGTCCGGGAAATCCCGGTGTGCGTCACAGGCCACGAATAACGTGACGATAGCCGACAGGCTGAATAGCCTGCAAGCGTTTATGTATAATTTCTTTTTCATTTTCCCTTAGTTTAGAGGTAATTTTACACCTAAGACAATGCCCGTGCGGAACAGGTCTTCTCCTTTTATCATCAAATCGGTTTTCACCTGGCAGAACAGCCTCCAGCCACCTCGAAGTACATAATTGTGTTCATAGCCGAGGTGGATGCCGCCCAAGAACCGTTTTGTGTCACTCCCGGCCGATGCCCCGATACGGACATTGCCATAATGGTTGCGACCACGCGCCACACAAGGCTTGTAGGCTACTCCGAATCCGTAACTCCTGTAATTCCTCCAGAATGATTCCGGACAGATATGACCGCAGGATTTGCATTCGTCCCATTTGAGATAACCGTTGGCAAAAAACTCCCACATGTGGTGGTACTTGCCCTCATGTTCGTATGAGAGGGTGATATCCAGCCCGTTTTGATACAGACAACCGACACCCAACGAAAGACGGTCACTGTTGCTTTGTGCTTTGCCGTTCATGGCAAATGTTATGACCGCGACCAATACCAATAATATCTTTTTCATCATTCCTCCTCCAACAATACACGGTTAAACGAATCGGCTGAAAGCACATCTTCGTAGTCTATATTCAAATGTATGTTCCTGCCGCTTATCTGTTTCTCGGTCATTTCAATGGTCAGTACCTTGTCGTTGGGGAAGGTCATCTTCTTCAACACAATGACATTGCGATAGCCATGACGGAATGACTTTGCCTGTTCAAGTACCAATGCGGGTGCCAACTCTATGATTTGGGCGTTGGTTGCCTTGGATAACTTCTTGTCCGCGAGTTTTACCCTTATCTGATCGATATCGAAACGGATATTGGTCTTGTTCTCGATGGAGAAGTCAATGAAAAAATAATCACCGACCGCATAGATGTTGTTCAATTTCATCGTCATGCGGTGTTCCCGGCTTCTCACATTGCGGTATTTGGCAGGAGAGTTCCATATACGCCTCGCAAACTGTGTCATATCCGCCTGTGACATACTCACGGCGGGATTGTTATAGGCGTTACGTTCCCGGAACTCGATTTCCTTGTCTGTCACAGCTTCCTGCATCCTTGTGGTATAGAGCAGCGCATACTGGGTACGGTAGCGTTCCGTGACAATGGTGACGATGGCCAGTACCTCACCGTCCTCATGTCCTGTCTCCTTTGGCTTCAGACGAACTGTGTTGTTTATCGGTTGGTCACCGACCACTTTGTCCGTAGAAATATCCACGAAGCGTATGGGTTCGGAAGCGGTAATGACGGTGGTCACTTGCTCGTTGACGGTCAGTTGCTCCAATTCCTCGTAAGTCTGTTGGGCGAATGTAGGCAGGCTCGACAATGCCGCAGTTACTCCGATACAGATAGTCTTGATAATCTTCATATCTATGATTCTTTGAATGGTTATTTATTTTGCATTTCTTTTTTCCTTGCTGTTGATGATATAGACAAACGTACCATATTTCAGGTTGACCTTGTTCTTCTTGATGTTCTTGCTGATGGCGTTGCTCGTCTTCTGGTAGGCATCCTGAATAGCCTGCATTCCCCATTGGGTAAGGCTGTTGCCATTACCACCGGTATTCATGTTCATGTTGCTGTTGAACGCTCCGCTTGCCACATCTTTTGCGGTTTCACGGAATGAACTTGACGGCACATACAGCCCCTCCAGTCCGTCGGTATCATAGAGCGAAAGACTGACCTTGATGATTTCATCATTCACCAGTACGCTGTTAATGGTTCCCTTGACCCTCTGCGAGGAAAAGCCGCTCATGATGGCGTAGAGATAAGAACCGCTTTTGACCACCGTCTCATTGATTTCCACATCATCCAAAAGCCGAAGTCTGACACGGCTTCCGTCCACGGCCTTGACATCCTCGTCTATAATCGCCTTGATCAGATTAGGCTCATGCTCGTTTTGGGCAATGGTGTTGAAATAGTCGGAGGTCACTTTTACTTTCTTGACCATTTCACCCGGTTCTTCGTTTTCGGAAGGAGCGTTTACCGCCCGGCTGTCTTCATTGATTGTTCCGCTTGCGGACACTCCGGTTTCCGTGTGTTGTTCAAGACTGTCTTCTGCAAGCGGTTCAACAGGTTCTACCTGTGCCTGCGCCTTTAGTCGTGCTTCCGCGAGGGCACGCTCCAGTTCTTTGAGGGCTTCCTGCTCTCTCGCTTTGGCATCGGCAGTTTCCTCTGCCTGTAATTTCTGCTGTTCCAGCTCGCCCAAGAAGGCAACTTCGTCCTGGCTGTACTGCGATTCGTATTTTTCCTTGTCATCATCGGGTTCGTCTCGTTCTATGTTATCCACAGCCGTGTAGTCGGCAATCTTGCCCCACGACTTTGCCATGTTCTCGTATTTGCTTCCTATGCCGTCGCCGCCCTTGATGGTGGCATCGGGCAGGTCGGGATTCAGGAACTCCGTGGTCTGGAGTGTCTTGTCGGCTATCTCTGCCTTTTCTGCATGGAAGAGGTCAAAGATGAAATAGGACGCGCCCAACAGCGGAATATACAATATGGCAGGAAGCATATATTTGGGCTGCCTGAAATTGATTTTCTCGAATATCCTTTTCATCGTTGTCTGGTTTGGGTGGGTTCAACAATGGGAGCAACCGGCTCCTTGTGGCGTTCTTTGAGCAGGCTGTCCTGCATTTCTGTAGCACTTCTTATCTCCTGACCGTGCCGATAAGCTTTGGTCAACCGATAAATGTTGAAGGTGAATGTGCCGATTACGAAACCGAATACCATGACAAGGAACAGTATCTTGTTCCTGTTGGCAAAGCCCTGTATCTTGGCGGCCAGTTTGTCAAGACGTGTCGTCTGGGCGAATTTGCGACCGGCATTCACATCACGCTCGTATCTCTCTTTGTATTGTGGATCGTTCTTGTCCGGCATCTTTTCGCCGAACAGCATCCTGCGGAATCCTTTGGTGTTCATATCTGTAAATTTTAATAGGTTGCTTTCGTTTTCTGTTCGATGTCTTTATTGAGGAGGGTACGCCAATTCACGATAAGCAGTCCGTGAGGATTGTTCTCGGTTCTCGGCACCCGTTTGAGTTGTCCTGCCGTCACCAATTCACGCATCAGGATGTTGCTTCTACGCTCTATACGCTGCCGTCCGTAATAAGTGAACTCCATATTGCTTTTGTCAAACCGCACACTGTCGCAGTAAATGGAGAATACGGCACTCGTTCCCAAGATGTTGGAATAAAAGCCTTTCTCTTTGAGCGTGTTGTACTGTGCAAGTCCGGTCTCGTCCACCAGGTACATCGCCTTTTCCATCGTGTATTTGATGTACTTGTCATCGGGAGGAAGCGTGAAAAAGAAGTGGTGGAACATTTCCACATGACTTTTGGCTTCCACATCAAGGGTTTCGTCCATCGTGGTACGGTTGACCAATATTGGCACGTTGCCGTCCAGCACATAGACTTTCTTCTGTGCATCTGTCACCATTGTCCGTGCCGTCCAAATGCTGCTCACGCTGATGATGATACAGCCGACAAGGAAGAACGAGCAGATGATGCCCACTAACTTGATTTTGTTTTCCAAATTTCTGATTACCATTGTATATTCTTGATTATGAGTTTACGATTATCGCATCATAGTGCCGATTGCACCGGTCGCTGTCATCTTCGCCTGTTGAGCCACACCTTCACCGAAGTTTCGGGTTGAGAATGCGGTATCGCCCTCCGGTATCATCCAGGCGGCCAAGTCCGGAACAAGGTTCAGGCATTTCAATGCCACGATACTTGCAGCCATAAGGTAGCCTGCCGAGAAAAAGGAGTTTTGCAGATAAGCAGCCATTGTCTGCTCACTTACCGTGATTGCCGTCAGGTTTTCCACCTGTATGCAAAGCACAATGTCGAACAGAAGCAGGACATAAAATCCGACGAAGTATAGGCTTATCACAAGGAAAGAATAATCGTATAAAAAGAAACAAAAGCGGTGGAATATATTGTATATTAGTGATTTAATTATATTTCCGATTTTATCCAAGAAAGCATATTAAACAACAGTTTTAACGATATTTTGTTGCGTATTTGTTGCATAACACGGAAAATTTTGGTAATTTTGCAGCGTGAAAACAGGGATAAATCTGCCTGTGAAAAGAAAAATATAAGGAAAGGAAAACATCATGGCACGACCGAAGAAAGTACAAAAGGTGAAAGAACCTGTCCGCATCCGTCAGCGAAAGTTGGCTAACGGAAACATGAGCCTGTATCTCGATGTCTATGTAAAGGGGGTACGCAAGGTAGAATCTCTCGGATTGTACCTTGTTCCCGAATCGACACCAATAGACCGCCAGCAGAACAACCATGCAAGACAGGTTGCCGAGAAAATCAAAGCCGAGCGCATCCTGGCATTGCAGAACCACGGTGTGCGCCAGTGGGACAAGGTAAAACGGTCGTGTATAACGCTTGTGGATTTCCTTAAGGAGTATGAGCAGGAGAAATTCGGTTTCTCTACATCCACTCTCAAAGGCAGGCGTGACCTGCGGCTGAAAATCGAAACGTATCTAAAAGAAGCGAACTGTCCGGATATTGTTTTGGCAAACGTGGATGTGGATTTTTGTCGTGGTTTCATTGACTTTCTGCGCTATGCGAGGAATGCGGTGCGCAAGGATGGCAGTGTCATCAGCAACGGTGCGGCGCATCATCATCAGGCAGTTCTGAACGGTGCGCTGAACAAAGCCGTGCGTGACGGCATACTGTCAGCGAATCCGCTGAAGTCCATCAGTTTAAAAGAGAAGTACCAGCCTACCGAAAGCATGAGGGAATATCTCACGTTGGAGGAAATGAAAGCAGCGATGGCTGCACCCTGCCCCCATGAAGATGTGAAACGTGCGTTCCTGTTCTCCTGCTTCACTGGGCTTCGCCTTAGCGATGTGCGGTCGCTGACATGGGGAAAGATTGTCAAAGCCCCCGATGGCAAGACCTTATATATAAGGATAACGATGCAGAAGACCCAAAAGCTGGTAAACGTGCCGTTATCAAAAGAGGCTGTCGATTGCCTGAATCCCAAAGAGAATCCCGAAGAACCGATTTTCACATTACCGACAGGAACTTCTAACATTGAGCGTAACATAGAGAAATGGATGCAGAACGCACATATAGACAAGCACATAACTTATCATTGCAGCCGACATACCGCAGCTACGATGCTGCTGACACTCGGTGCGGACATATACACCACATCAAAGCTGCTCGGTCATGCCAACGTGAACACGACCGCCATCTATGCAAAGATTGTGGATCAAAAGAAAGTGGAAACGGTCAATCTTGTTGATGACTTCTTTTCAAAACAACCGAAAACGGAGGGAAACAGATGAAAATAACGATAAGGACACGAACATTGAAAACGGGAAGCCGCTCTATATACCTTGATTTCTATGAGAAGGGGAAAAGATGGAACGAGTACCTGAACCTGTTTCTTGTGCCGGATGATGCCCCCGATGCCAGACGGCTCAACGAGGCGGCTATGGCAAAGGCGAATGAAATAAAGTCAAAGCGGATGCTCAGCATTGACGAGAACGAAACGGAGGCAGACAACGGCAATTCAAAGCAACTGCCCAAACGGATTTTTGCGGATTGGCTTGACAGTCATATCGAGGGGATTAGACGCAATCCGTCCTATTCTCCGGCAACGTACTACAATTACCGCTCTTGTGTCAATATAATAAAGGAGTATCTGAAACATCGTCGCAGACCTCGCTTCCTGATGTCGAAAATCGACAAGAAGTTTATTGTAGGACTGTTTGACTTCATGAAGAATACCTACAAGAACACCAAATCGCCCGGCAACCCAAAGAAAATGTCTATCCACACGCTACACTTGCACCAGAGTACACTGGTACGAATGCTCAATGTGGCGGTAAAAGAGGGAGTGATGGATAAAAATCCTTTCTATGCTTTGGGCAGACACGAGCGGATAGCCAAACAACAGTCAGAAAGGGAGTATCTCACGAGAGAGGAACTTCTTGCGCTAATCGAGGCTCCGACAACCAACGAGACAACCAAACGGGCATTTCTGTTCTGCTGTTTTACCGGATTGCGGTATAGCGATGTTTCCGTACTGACATGGAGGAATATAAAACAGGTCAATGGTGGATTGGTCGTTTCTATCCAATCCATGCAAAAGACAAGGAAACAGGTAACGATACCCTTGAACCAGTCTGCGTTGAATTGGCTACCGGATAGAAACGGCTGCAAGCCTGGACAAAAGGTCTTTGATATGACCTGCCTTAGTGCCTGTGACAGATGCCTTAAAAAGATGGCAGCTGCCGCAGGGATAGAAAAGAATGTCAGCTTCCATACCAGCCGCCACGCCTTTGCTGTACTTACTTTGGCAGCAGGAGGCGATATTTATACGGTTGGCAAGTTGCTCGGACATACAAGCATAAACTCTACACAAGTCTATGCCGATGTAGTTATGGAAACGAAGATAGAGGCGGTAAATCGGTTCACGAATTACTTTTCAGGTCAGATTGTCGTTAAATCTTAACCGAAATTGGGTATCAACCTGATACATACGACAAAGGCTGTGCTGACAGTGAACGCTGCACTGGCTTCGTAGCTCAGTACGTTCTCAACGGAGTTGTAATTTAGGCTAGGGAAAAAGAAGCGTCCATAACTTGTGGTTGTTTGCCACAAAGTTATGGACGGTATAAGGTTTGCGAAAAGATGTGTTTATTTTGACTTAGGCGAATAGGTTTTATCCATTAAGGGCAAGACAATAGCTGGATTTTCTCTGAACATTTCTGGGGTAAGCTCGTCATTGTCTATCATTTTTACTATGTCAGGAAATTCTCTGAAATAGAATTTCATAACTTTATTCATATTGGGAACTACGCCATCGGTATCATCCCAATATGCTTTTGCGACATCAGAGTCTTTAGTTAAATAGAAATATCGCCATGTATAGTGTACCGTCATTATATTCGGCTTATGCGTGAAAGTATGGTCGGTATATGGCATAGCATAACCTTTAACGTTTTCGCCATCATATATTAGCCGCAGGAATACGGGTTCCTTGTATGGCTTAGGATTTTTGCTAAAAAGATTCGGGAGTTTCGCTTGCGCTTTTACAGCCTCAAAAATCATAGGAATCGAATCCATTGTCGAGGCAATGAACTCCACTCGCTTTACCTCATCACTCGAATATTTTACGGCAGGACCTTTGAATTCAGAGCTGATGTAAACAGATGTAACCTTTGGTTTGAGATATTGTTCAAACTGTGTATCGTTATATCCTTCAAACTGTGTTCCGTCTGCACGATAAACTATGACCTTGAAATCCTCAGGATCTTTATCGGCGAATGCAGTAAGGAATCCCACCATGCATACAATAAGAGTAGTCGTAATTCTTTTCATTTCAAATCATTGTTTATATTGTAATGCAAAGGTATAAATTATTTTAGAAAATGAGACCACGATTATTCGTTAAATTTTAAAATAGCCACAAAATAGGTTTCGTCTTCCCGATTTATTATATTAAAAGTTTTCTACATCCCTTCTTGCCTGAGCGTTTTTATTTGGATTTCTGTTTAACGTTTTTGACCTGTTTCCAAAATATGGTCAAAGTCGAATCCACGCCGACCGTTTCCGTTAGTTTCTCGTATGCCCCAGTGGTTACTGCCAATCCCGGATGCAGTTCATTGAGCATGACCGTAGTCACCTTGTGCTTGTCTGCAACCGTTCTCAACCGTCTGTTTTCATCCCGGTACTCATGCCATTGCACCCAACTGATGGCAAACAGGGCAAAGAATACGAGGGTACAACCGATACCAGTCCATACATAAGGATTCTTGTGCCAGCCATCGGGAACTTTGCTCCATAAAATCCTTATTGCGTTTATAGCCTTGGCCGGGCGGATTGCCCGCCACAGTTCCGGTATGACACTTTGCTTTTGCCGCGCCTCTTCCGAAGTCTGCTTGTCATTCTCAATGTGGTTTGTCAGCAGTTCCAGAATCTTATTGAGCTGTTCCTTGATAGTGGGAACGCCATGCTTGCGCATATCCTTCTCATTGGCATTCAGATATAGCCGCAAACTCGCCATCATTTCATCACCCAATGATTTTTTGTATTCCTCAATGGCTTCCTTGCTTCCGAAAATGGCATTGACATTTTCCGGTGTGTTGCCATTGAAGAAACTTATAACAGGCTCCAGCCTCTCCACCAGTCTTTTCAATGCCTCGTCCTTGTCCGAGCTATCCTTTGCATCCAGTTTCTCCTTGATTTCCTCGATGTCCTCCGCCAACGCCCCGATAAGGTCGGCTATGTTCTGTAAATTGTCCTTCATCTTCTTTTCCGTCTTGGTTTAAGTTTGTCCTTTTCGTTGTCGTTATCGCCCCAGCCGCTTTCGTTTCCTCCACCTCCACTGCAGGATGAAGCCTTTGCCAGGTGCGGCTGTACGCACAGCTCCATAAGTGCGCCGATGGTCACTTGAACGATGTTTGAGCCGGATTCAGCGGAAGTGCCGCCGTTGCCGTCTGTCACTGTTTCGGTCGGTGACGGCTGTCCTATAAAAGTACTTGCCGCATGGCTGTCTGATGCTACATCCTGCCGGGGCAGCCGTGTCCGTCCGTCAAAGCCGTTGTCCGGTACACGGGGCTGCCATTCCAGCCCCTCGGCAATACGGCTTCCGAACTGCTTGTCTAACTTATAAAAGCTCATGTTCCGGTCTATCCGTGAGCCGCTGAATGAGATTTCATCCTTCGTGAACGACACTCCGAGGATTTTGCCGTTGCGTCTGTCGTATTTGAAATTCACCCCGATGCCTTGTTTTGCCAGCCTGTCGCACAAATCCGACCAGCAGTTACATCGGGGCAGAGCCGCCTTGATAGCGTCATAGATTTGGTATTTCATCTTGTCCTTTCCACGCAGACGGTCACGCTTCACGTTCATCTTACCTTTGGAGAAGTGCAGCCCGTATTCCCTCGTGAGAGCTTTGCATACTTTCACGTTGTGCACACGGTCGTTGCTGGCACTGATGGTGTTCCCGTCATTGTCCACTCGGTTTGCCACGATGTGCAGATGCTGGTGTTCCCTGTCGGTATGACGGCACACG
>ERZ824473.305-NODE-305-length-94017-cov-15.645963_pt1 | contig 94017 bp, 89 predicted proteins | sample MGYA00519874_ERZ824473 | MGnify/ENA primary metagenome ERZ824473 (study PRJEB31778, sample SAMEA3449151) | human gut metagenome | biome: human gut; feature: human-associated habitat; material: faeces | place: United Kingdom | collected 2010/2012 ...
AGCCTACGTCGCAGCCGCCAAAGTATTTCATTATGTATGCCTCCAAATATAATTTTCTTTATAAGATTGAATTATTTCCGAGGCTTCCGGGGCTTGCCCGGAAGCCCTTTAAGTTACGGGAATTGCTGAAATCACGCTGTGCGCGCTGCGATCACATGCAGACCTCGTCCTCGAACTCGACCAGAGACGGATCGACAGGCTCCGCCTTCATGACGGTGCGCATGTACTCGTTGACCTTGTCGCGCATGGTGCGGCGGGAGACGGTACGCGGGTCCATAAGATCGTGCTCGACCCAGATGAGGTCGTAGCCGCGCTCGCGGCCCTGATCGTCCAGCACGCCCTGAACGGTAGCCATGTTCTTGCAGGCGACGTTCTGGTACATGATGATGAGCTTCGCGTTCCAGTCCTCGCACTGCTTCCACAGCTCGTCGACGACGTTCTGGTAACCGCCGTTGGTGTGACGGCGCATAACCATACGCTCGTACAGGCGGGCGAGGTCGCGGAGGGCTTCTTCCTTATCCTCGGTCTCAAGAGGCTTGGTGAAGTTCAGGGACTCCATCTCGACCAGGACGTTGACGCCCCAGCAGTTTGCAAGCCAGTTGGAGAAGTTGGCATAGTAGTGAGCCGGGCAGGACCACACGATAGCGCGGTACTTCATCTTGCCGGGCCAAGGCTCTTCCTTGTTCTCGTAGGCCTTCATCAGGATGTTGTTGACCTTCTCGAAGGTCTTGATGACACGAGGATCCGCGCCGCCGTCCATCTCGTAGTTCCACTTGCGGAACAACTCGTAGCAGGGGCCGAGAAGCTGCGGGTAAGCGGTCTTGTTGACTTCCCACTTCTGAAGCTCGTAAGCAGTCTCCTGATTGAAGCGCTTAATCATGGTGAAGTATGCATCCCAGTTCCACTTTGCGCCGGTGCGCTCCTCGATGAACTTTATGCAGGCTCTGATATCCTCGGCGCCCATCTGAACGGTCTCCTCATCCAAGTAGCGGACGGGGAAGCAAAGATGGAATATGGGGACGTTCGGGAAGCGGCGGGAGTAGTAGGAGGATGCCATGGTGGAGCCGTCGCAGGGCATGGAGGAGGAGAGGAAGCAGGAGCCCATGTGCGGCAGAGCGTCGATAACCAGTGCGCCGCACTCGGAGGAGGGAACGGGGCAGGTGTCGGAGGGCAGGCCGTAGGACTCAACCGCATCGATGTAGGGAACGCAGGTGAGCTGGTCTATCTCGGAGACGAGGAACACGCCGAGAAGCTGATGGGGGAAGCCGTACAGGTCGGGGAAGCCGCCCATGATCTGACCCATGGTCATCTCGTCGAACAGAACGGTGCGCTGGTTGAGAGCGCCGCTGTTGCCGTTCTTCTCGTCGGCCTTGGCGGAGAGAACGAGGTTCTCTGCGACGTAGCGGAATATATCATAGATGAGCAGATGGCTCATGCGCAGGTTGGAGCCGCGCAGACCCATGATGTTCTTATCCATGAAGCCGTGGCAGCAGAAGTAGGAGATCATCCAGCGGTAGTACAGTGCGCCGTTGAGCGCGGGAATGAGGTCCTTGGAGAAGGTCATAAGGAGCATGCCCCACATACGAGCCCACTCATAGAAGTCATATGCGGTGTCCTTGATGCCGCGCCACTCACGGCGGACGGTGGCCATGGCGCCCTTGCGGTAGAGGCGGCCGAGGCTCTTCTCACCGTTGAGGATGCGATCCTTCTTGCCGGCGGCGTCGAGAGCCATGAAATCCTTGTACTCGCCCTTGGCACGCTCGAAGTCGGCCTTAATATCATTTACACGATCCTGACCAAACTGCTTCCAGTCGGTAGCCTTGAGGAGATCCCAAGCGATGCCGCCGACCTCTTTGAGGTTCTCCCACTGCTTCGCCCAGTCGATCTCATCTTTGCATTTCCAGAATTCCGGATTCGGATACTGTATCTTTTCCTTCTTTGCCATTATGCTTTGCCCTCCTCTTTGTGGATACGCTTAATCTCAAGGGATTCAACGAAGGCCTGAACACGGGTGCGGAGCTGACCGGAGTTACCGTTGTTGTACAGTCTGTCGATGGACAGGACGGGCCAGCCGTACTCGTCGTGCATGATGTGGGAAACCAGAGCGCGCTCGAAGCCCCAGTAGTCGCAGTACTTCATCTGCTCGTAGATGATGCCTTCGGCGTTGTACTCCTTTGCGAGGCGGTCAGCGGTCTCACGGCGCTGATGCACCTTCTCGTCGGATATGTAGCGTGCGCACTCGGAGTGCTCCATTACGTGCAGACAGATCTGGCGCAGAGCGTCCTCGTCGTCCTTGAGCTCGATGACCTCGCGGCCGGGAGTGGAGCCGAAGCAGTAGCGGTCGGACACGACCAGAGCGCCGCAGCCCTCGATGAGCTTGGTGAGCTGAGGATCGTCGATCTCGGAGCCGACTATCGCAACGCGGGCACGGAACGGAGACTTCTCGTCGGGCTTGCGCTTCTTCAGCTCCTTCAGGGTCTCACGCAGGTAAGGCAGGATGAGAGCCTTCGGACAGGTGTAGGAAACGAGGTTGATGACGTGGAACTCATAGCCGGTGATGACGGGGTTCTCTGCCTTGCGCATCTCTGCCATCTCGGAGATGATGGAGCAGACCTCGTTGTGCTCTGCGACTGCCTGACGGATAGCGGCGTCGGAGGTGTCCACACCGTAGACCTCGGTCAGCTTGTCGAGCACATGGATACGCATCTGCTTGACGTAGGAGTCGAGAGTGTAGTCGGTGATTTTGTAGGGGATGTCGCAGTGGGTCACGAAGAAGTTGGGCTTCTCGTTGACCTTCAGGATCTCAAAGTGCTCCATTGCACGGTTCATCATGGAGCAGGCGTCAACGCCTATCATCGCGTCGAGGAACTGGTAGCCGCCCTCGATGCCGCGCTCGACGAGCGCGCGTGCGAACTCGCAGGTGTAGTTGGACATGTAGTAGGTTGCGATGTCGATGGAGCCGGTGTGCGGCGCGCGCAGACGCACCGAGAAGCAGTTGCCTACGTTGAGCAGCGCCTCGGGAACATGGTAGCAGGTATAGCCGAGGGCGAGGTTGCCTTCCGCCTGTGCCTTCTGCACCAGCTCGTTGTTGGCGTTCTCAAGCAGACTTTCAAAGTAGATCAGATGCTTAAGATCTTTCAAATGTTACACCTCTTCTTTAAGTTTTCTATTTTATGGAGCAGCGGGATTATGCCCCATTGAATACCGTTTTGCGGGATCTCAGAGTATCCCGATCTTGGTCAGAGCCTCTTTCGCGCCCGCGAGCATCGCGGAATCCGCCGGAAGCTCCATAACGCTCTTGCCCTTGATGTCGTTTGCGGCAAAGGTCTTGTCCGCGGGGATAAACGAGAGGATATCCACGCCCGGAACCTTTATCAGATCCGCAAGTTCGGGGTTGGTGACGCGGTTGACGATGACGCCTATCTTGTCATAGGCGATAAGCTCGTCCGCCACGTTCTTGATGGTGCTGACGACTTGGGCGCCCTTCTTGCTCTGGTCGGTAATGAGCAGCAGATGAGTCACCTTTTCCATCACGCGGCGCTGGATCTGCTCGATCCCCGCCTCACCATCGATCACAACGTAGTCAAAGCTGTTTGCCAGAAGTCCGATAACTTCCTTCAGGTAGGAGTTGACCTTGCAGTAGCAGCCGGAGCTCTCCGGACGGCCTATCGCAAGGAACACGAAGCCCGGCATCTCAACCAGCGCGTCAAAAATTCTGAACCGCGCCTCGCTGAGAAGCTCCAGCGCTTCTCTTGTCTCTCCGTTTTCAACGCTGTCAACGATGCTCATACGGATATCGTCCAGCGTCAGCTTCACATCCACGCCAAGAGCAACGGACAGACCGACGGCAGGATCGGCGTCGATCGCGAGTATCTTCTTGTCGGGGTACTTCTCAACAAGCAGTCTCACTATGGACGCGCAGATAGAAGTCTTGCCTACTCCGCCCTTGCCTGCTACCGTGATTATCTTGGCTTTATTTTCCATATACGTCCCTCCCTGTTCTGGAAATGAGCGCATCTATCTCCCATGCACTATCGTTAGTATTTTAGCACAATGCCCGGCCGGATGCAAGGAAAACCCGATAATTTCAGGCAAATTTCAGTTTTTACACAAACTTCGCGGAAACTTTTTTCATGCGGTACGGATATATTTATACACTTATTTGCGAGTGCCGAAATTTTTTTGAAGTAATTGCTTTTCGGCTCATCGGTTAAGGATATATACTCCCAAATTCAGGTAACCGGCGAATGTCACCCACGCCAGATAGGGCAGCATCAGCCAGCCCGCGGGCTTCGATATGAAGCGGAACAGCAGCGCCGTCCCGGCGATGGCGCCCCACAGCAGCACGAGCCAGATGAAGGCCGCAAGGTAGAGCCTGAGGTTGAAGAAGATGAGCGTCCAGCAGAAGTTCATAAACAGCTGCACCGCGTAAAACGTGAGCGCGCGCTCGATGCGGCCGGGGTATTTTTCGGAGCAGTACACGAGATAGGCCGCGATGCCCATGAGGATGTACAGCAGCGTCCACGCGGCCGGGAACGCCCACGCAGGCGGCGCGAGAGGAGGTTTGTTCAGCGCCTCGAAATCCTTGAAGCTGCCGTTTGCAATCAGCGCCGCCGCTCCGCCGACGGCCAGCGGTATCAGTATCGATATGATGAGCTTTTTCCATTCCGGTCTTTTTGCCATAGCTTTTCTCCTTACCTGGTCTTTTGGTTCTACTCATATAATATACAACGCCGCGGTGAAAAAAATTCACCGCGGCGTTTCAAATCCTTGCTGTGAAGTGCAGCTGAATAACGGCTGTAATCTGTACGCTGCTCTCTCTTTTTCCTATTGGCACTTTCTGTGCCCTGGCGACCCCTCAGTCGGCCTTACGGCCGCCAGCTCCCCTAATAGGGGCGCCAAGAGAGTGCAGAGGAACCACCGCGCCAGTCCTAAACCTTTGCCGCGAAGCGCTGCCCCTTTTAGGGGAAGTCCCCAGTGCGCACACTGGGGAAAGGGGTCGCCAGAGTAACGACACAAGCAGAGGTGAAAAGAAAGTGTGCACGATAACTCACGCCCGTAGGGGACGGCCCCTGTGCCGTCCCAAAAATGCAGCGACGTGCTTCCGGTGATAAATCGGCGCACCGTCCCAAGTCACCCTGTCATTGCGAGGAGCACAGCGACGCGGCAATCCGTTCTCCTTTACTCCAAGCGGAAATATACTGCCGTCTATAAAAGAAACGGATTCCCACGACCAGTGTGAGCACTGGTCTCGGAATGACAGAGGGTTTCTTTATATTGCCCTTTCTTTTTTCAACTTCCACTCCCTGCACCATGGTAACTCCTTCTGCGCAAAACGCAATTTTCCGTGCAGAATCGGTGCAATACAGGCAAAAACCGTCGAAATTGTCATGTGTGGCAAAACTGTTTTGAATTACAGAGTTTTTATCGCCACCTTTCTTGAATACGCACTTGACAATTGTGAGATATTGGACGCGGAGTGATTGACAACACCCACGCCCTCTGATAAAATCAGCTTAATCACCGCACGACAACAAGAACAGAAAGGAAAAGATATGAAAAACATCAAAAAGGTACTTGCGGCAGTCCTTATGATAGCTGTAATGTTCTCTATTACCGGCTGCAATTCTTCGGACTACAAGAAGGCCGCGCAGATGATGGCCGACGGCGACTATGCCGCCGCGTCCGAAATGTTCAAGGCTCTCGGCGACTACGAGGACAGCGCCGATCAGGCCAAGGAATGCGACTATCAGATCGCAAAGGCGGCGTTCGACGCCGGCGATTACGAGAACGCGATCGAGCTGCTCACCGCTCTCGGCGATTATCAGGACAGCGCCGACCTCATCTCGCAGGCCACCGACAAGATCATCACTGCGAAGCTCGTTGGCAACTGGGTCTCCGATGACATCGACGTCACCGACATATTCGTGACCGCCTTCAACTCCGCGCTCAATCCCGACTCGGCCGACGCGATAATGGCCGACGTCGATCTCGGTACCGTGACCATGATCCTCACCATCGAAGTGACCGACAAGGGCAGCTTCTATCTGAAGGTTGACGGCCAGTCCCTCGACGCTACCGTCGATAAGGTTCTTGCCGCGTTCCAGGTCGGCTTCACCAAATGGGTCGAGGATGTCTACACTGAGCTTGCGGCGGACAACAACATGACTCTTGACGAGCTGCTGGCCTACTGCGAGGTAGACAGTCTGGAAGCCCTCTTCGAGATGGACAACAATGTCAGCATCGAGGACTTCCTCGCCACCTACTTCCCCAAGGATCAGTTCATCGCCATTATCGACTCCGTCAGCTCCAACGGCACATACACCGTTGAGGACGGCGTGGTAAAGCTGACCATCGCTTCCGAGACCGAGACCGTCATATACGACGGCGAGGCCGACACCATCACCATGGACGGCGAGGGTCTCTCCGACGGCGACGTGGTGTTCCACCGCGCAGCCTGAGCGGCATAAATGGCATAAATATAATAATAGTAACAGGGCATAGCTGAAAGCTATGCCCTGTTACTATTATATAAAACCCTCCGTATGATTCAGTACATACAGAGGGTTTTTAAATATCCTGTTTATCTGGTCAGTAGGACCTGATCGGATTCGACCTGCATTCCCGCGATCTCTGCGAACTTATCCATGAGGTCGCGCTTTGTGAGCTTCTGCTTCTCCTCGCCGCTGATATCGAGGATTATCCGCCCCTCATTCATCATAATAAGGCGGTTACCGTGCTTTATCGCGTCCTTCATGTTGTGGGTTATCATCATCGCGGTCAGGCCGTTCTCGGCGACGATCTTATCCGACAGCTCCAGCACCTTCGCCGCAGTCGCAGGGTCGAGCGCCGCGGTGTGCTCGTCGAGCAGCAGCAGCTTCGGGCGGCGCAGAGACGCCATGAGCAGCGTCAGCGCCTGGCGCTGGCCGCCGGAGAGCAGGCCGACCTTGGCCGTCATACGATCCTCAAGGCCGAGGCCGAGACCGCGCAGCTTCTCGCGGTACTCCTCGCGCTCCGCTCTGGTCACGCCCCAGCCAAGCCCGCGGCGCTGGCCGCGGCGCATTGCGAGGGCGAGATTCTCCTCAAGCTGCATGTTTGGCGCGGTGCCCATCATCGGGTCCTGGAATACGCGGCCGATATACTTTGCGCGCTTGTAGTCGGGCAGCGCGGTGATGTCCTCGCCGTCGAGGATGATGCGCCCGTCATCCACCGGCCAGACACCGGCCACAGCGTTGAGCATGGTGGATTTACCGGCGCCGTTGCCGCCGATGACCGTGACGAAATCGCCGTCTTCAAGATGGAGGTTAATGCCGTCGAGCGCCACGCGCTGATTTATTGTGCCTTTATTGAAGGTTTTACGTACGTTTACAAGATCAAGCATCATGTTCAGCCGCCTTTCTTTTCAGTCTCCCGAAGGAATTCAGCCGCTTTGCGCGGAGGTATGGCACCGCGAGGAATACCGCGACGATTATCGCCGTGAACAGCTTCAGGTCGTTGGAATTCAGCCGCAGCCAGAGGACGACAACGACGACCGCGTAGTATATCACGCCGCCGATGACCGTAAAGGTCAGCGTACCGAAGAAATTCAGATGCTTGCCGAGTATCGCGCGGGCAATAACCTCGCCGATTATGACGGCGGCAAGGCCGATGACGATCGCACCGCGGCCCATGTTGACGTCCGCGAAGCCCTGATACTGAGCCATCAGGCCGCCGGAGAGGGCGACGATGCCGTTGGAAAGAGACAGGCCGAGCACCTTCATGCGGTTGACATTGATGCCCTGCGCCGCGCTCATGTTGGGGTTGCTGCCGGTTGCGCGGAGCGCGGAGCCCTGCTCGGTGCCGAAGTACCAGTAGAACAGGGCGACGAGCGCCAGCGCGATGAGCGCGCCGGTCAGGATAGCGGAGGAAATGCTGCGGGAGGAGAGGACAAGCGAGAACTTATCCACGCTGACCGCCTTGTTCGCCGCCATGCCCATGATGCGCAGGTTTATGGAATAGAGCGAAAACTGCGTGAGTATGCCGGCCAGTATCGCCGGGATGCCGAGCTTCGTATGGAGAAGTCCGGTACAAAGCCCCGCAAGCATACCGGCAATGACGGCGACCAGAAGCGCCGCCCACGCGGGAACGCCCGCGAGTATCAGCATCACGGTCACAGCGCCGCCGGTGGTAAAGGAGCCGTCAACAGTCAGGTCTGCAACGTCGAGCAGACGGAAAGTGATGTAAACTCCGAGAGCCATAAGCCCCCATATAAGTCCCTGCGCAACTCCGCCGGGCAGATTCTTTACGAGCTTCAGCAGGCTGAGTGAAGCGAAATATGCCGTAATACTCACGATAAAATCTCCTTAAAACCTATTTTTTATAAACGCCGACAATCCTGTCAGAGACTTTTTGAGTCTCTGACAGGTCAGCTTGTCAAAAAAGTCCTGTGAGGCCTTTTTGACAAGCTTCATCCGCCGAGCATTTTGATAATATCAAAATGCTGCTTTGCTCCAAAAGTCATTGATGCATCAAGACTTTTGGACGGCGGTTTATTGTATTTGAGGCGGGCCTTGCCCCCTCAAGCTCCCCCGCGGCTCTCTTATCTGTGCCCTGCTGCACATGTTTTTTGACAGACTGTCCTGTCAGAGACTTTTTGAGTCTCTGACAGGTGCTTTTTCAGTTATCAGCCGAGAGCGACGTAGTCCTCAGGGACAGTTATGTTGAGAGCTTCGCAGTTGGTGGGGTTGTAGATCTTGGTGAACTGAGGAGCGAAGCGGATCTGCATGGTGGCGGGGTCTGCACCCTCAACGAGAATCTCGTATGCCATCTCGCCGGTAGCGTAGCCAAGGTCGAAGTAGGAGATGCTCAGGCTGGCGATACCGCAGCCGCGGCATATGCCTTCCTCACCGGCAATAATGGGGACGCCGGCGGGCAGCGCTACGTTGTTGATAGCCTCGGTGCAGGAGGCGGCGGTGTTATCGGTCGGGAGGTAGAGCACATCGCACTCGGAGCAGGCGGTAGCGGTGACGTTTGCAACATCGTTGGAGTCTGCGAAGGTGAATTCCTTGACCTCAAGGCCGAGTTCCTCGAACATCGGGGTGATGGTGTCAGCCTGGAACTTGGAGTTGGGCTCGCCGGAGCAGTAGAGGATGCCTACGACCTTTGCGTCGGGGCAAAGCTCCTTGAGCACTGCAGCCTGACCGTCGAGCGGAGCGAGGTCGGAGGTGCCGGACACGTTGAAGCCGGTAGCGCCGGTCCAGTCGCTTATCTCAAGCGCGGAGCCGTAGTCGGTGACGGAGGTGCCGAGGATGGGGATCTCATTGGTAGCAGCGACTGCCGCGAGCAGCGCGGGAGTTGCGTTTGCCATGATGAGGTCAACGTTGTCGGAGACGAACTGGTTGACGATGACAGAGCAGGTAGCGGGATCACCGGAGGCGTTGCCCTCTTGGAAGGTGACCTTGTCGCCGAGCTTGTCGGTCAGAGCCTGCTTAAAGCCTTCGGTCGCGGCGTCAAGCGCGTCATGCTGGACGAGCTGGCAGATGCCGACGACAAAGGTCTGGTCTGCGGCGACGTCATCAGACGGAGCAGCGCTCTCTTCGGCGGCGGGAGCTTCGGTCGGATCCGCAGCCGGGGCGGCGGTATTGCCGCAAGCGCACAGCGCAAGCAGCATCACGAGGGTACACAGTACAGCGGTGAGTTTTTTCAGGTTTTTCATTTTTCATATCTCCTTGTCTTTGCTCGCAACGGAAAAATTAAAAGTGCCACACAAACAAGCGTTTGTGCGGCACCCTAAAAGCAGCTTGAATATCAAACATCGGGCAAATCATCGTAGCACAAAGCGCTATTACTTTTCTGCATAAAAAAGTAATAGAAATAGCCGTATGCAAATGCGAAGCAATTAGCCTTCATTTTCTCTGCCTCCGTTGTTGATGGGCACACTTTACTCCTTTTAGGTGCTAAAGTCAAGAGGGAATTTTAATTTTTTTCAAAAATTTTTTTTCGCCCCGACTCAGACCATGATCCCGCGCTTCTTCGCCTCGAACAGCAGTTCGTCGCGGAAATCGGGGTGCGCTATCGAGATGAGCTGGCGCGCGCGGGACGCGAGGCTCTGCCCGCGCAGGTGCGCGATGCCGTACTCGGTGACGACATAGTCCACGTCGTTTTTGCTCGTGGTGCAGACCGCGCCGGGCGTAAGGCTCGCGCAGATCTTGCTTATCGTGCCCTTGGTGGTAGATGCAAAGGCGATGAAGCTCTTGCCGCCCTTCGACTGGCACGCGCCGCGGACGAAGTCAATCTGGCCGCCGGAGCCGGACATATGCTTTGTGCCTATGCTCTCCGCGCAGACCTGACCGAAGAGGTCGACCTCGATGGCGGAGTTTATGGATATCATGTTGTCATTCTGACAGATGACCGCCGGATCGTTGACATAGTCAACAGGCAGGATGGCGATGGCGGGGTTATCGTCGATATAGTCGTATATCCGCTGCGAGCCGTAGGCGAAGGTCGTGACGGTCTGGCCGCGGTGTATCTGCTTGCGGCTGTTGTTGACCGCGCCGCACTCGATAAGCTCGACCATGGAGTCGGTGAACAGTTCGGTGTGGATGCCGAGGTCGTGCTTGGATTTGAGCGCCATGCCCGTCGCGTCGGGTATCGCGCCGATGCCGAGCTGGATGCAGGCGCCGTCGGGTATCTGCTCGGCGATGATGTTGCCTATCGTCTCGCTGACGGGGTCGATCTTTGCCGGAGCCATGACGGGCAGCGGTGCGTTGTGCTCGATAAGCCCGTCAACGCGGCTGATGTGCACCTGTCCGCCGCAGATGGCGCGGGGCTGGAAGCTGTTGACCTCGAGGAACACACGCTTCGTGCGGTCGAGCAGCGCCTCGGTGTAGGAATTCGCGGTGGCGAGGCTGAAATATCCGTGCTTGTCCATCGGCGAGACGGAGAGCAGCACGACGTCATACTCGTAGTTCTCGCGGATGAGCTTGGGAATGTCGCGGTAGTAGGCCGGAAGAATATCCGCCCAGCCGCCGTTTATCGCGCGGCGCGCTCCACCGCCTGAGAACCACGACATACCGGTCATCTTTCCGCGCAGGGACTCGTCGGCATAGAACTCGAAGGGGTAGGCGTCGAGTATCGTCTGCACGGTCAGTCCGTCCAGCGCGCCGTCGGCCGCGCGGCGGGCTATCGCGGAGACTATCGCCGGCGCCGCGGACACGGAGGTGTCCATGCCAATGCTCCAGCCGCTCTCAACGCGCGCCGCCAGCTCGTCGGCGGTCGTCAGCTTTTCCGCATACATTTTTGTGTAGTCAGTCATACTTGTACCTCCGGATTTATGTAAATTTTTTGATGTTTAAAAACCCGTTTTACGCAAAAGGCCACCCTCGCGGATGGCCTTTTTGATTACTCTTCGTTGTCAGCAAGTATGTCCTCGCCTATTTTATACACGTTGCCCGCGCCGACGGTGAGCACGATGTCGCCCGGTTCAAGCGTCTCGCGCAGGGCGGCCTCAAGCCCGTCAAAGGTCGGGAAGAAGCGCGCGCCGTCTATCTTCGCGGCAAGATCCGCGGAAGAGATACCGATGGTGTTTTTCTCGCGCGCGGCGTATATCTCCGCGAGGAAGAGGACATCGGGGCGCTTGAGCTGCGTGACGAAATCGTCAAACAGCGCCGCAGTGCGGGAGTAGGTATGGGGCTGGAAGACGACGATGGAGCGCTTGTAATTGAGCGTCTCCACGGTGTCCAGCAGCGCCTTCAGCTCGCCCGGATGGTGGGCATAGTCGTCATACACGTCCGCGCCGTTATACTTGCCCTTGAACTCGAAGCGGCGTCCCGCGCCGTTGAAGCCGGCAAGGCCGTACTTGACGGCGTTGGGGCGGATGCCGAGGCAGATGGACGCAGCGGTCGCGGCGAGGGCGTTCTTCACGTTGTGCATCCCAGGGACATGCAGGGTGACATCCGTAAACTTTCTGCCCTTATACATAATATCAAAGCTCGAATTTGCGCCGACAAACTGAATATTTTCCGCATAAACATCGGCCTTATCCGTCAGGCCGAAGGTGATGATACGGCGGGGAACGCCGCGCAGAGCCTCCATGGTGTTCGCGTCCTCGGCGTTGGCGACGACGCATCCGTCCTCCGGAGTGCGCAGCGCAAACTCACGGAAGGAGTGCTGCACGTCGGCCAGATCCTTGAAGAAATCCAGATGGTCGGCCTCGATGTTGAGGATGACGGCGACGGTCGGGTGGAAGGACAGGAAGGAGTTATAGTACTCGCAGGCTTCCATGATTATCGTGTTGCCGCGGCCGACGCGGTGCCCCGCATTCAGAAGCGGCAGCGTGCCGCCGATCATAACGGTCGGGTCGCGGTCGGCAGCCATGAGGATATGGGTGCACATGGAGGTGGTAGTGGTCTTGCCGTGGGTGCCGGAGATGCACAGGGCGTTGCTGTAGCCCTTGGATATTGCGCCCCAAGCCTGTGTCCGCTCGAACACGGGGATGCCCAGCTCATGCGCGCGGATTATCTCCGGATTGTCATCATGCACAGCAGCCGTGCGCACGACGAATTCGATATCGTCGGTGATATTAGCGGCGTCATGCCCGACATGGACATGGATACCATGGGCGCGCAGGGACACGACGTTCGGGTTCTCGTTCATATCCGAACCCACAACGCTGATGCCCATGCCCTTGAGCACCTCGGCCAGAGACGACATCGAGACGCCGCCTATGCCGACCAGATGCCCCTTTCTGCCGGGAGATAAGTAATTGTCAAACTCTATCATAAAAATCGCTCCAAATCTGGTAAATACGTGCCGGATAAATACGATCGTCAAAATGCCGCCGTGCGGCTCCCGATACGCGGAATGCTCTTGATGTTGACGCTGTGAAATGATAAAATAACAGTGGAAGCATACTCCGGCTCAAAAACTGACGCTGGTATTATAATACCCATTCCGGCTCATTGCAAGCATATATTGTGTTGTATGGCCTTATATCTCGGTAAAAATCATACGAGGAGTGTGTATATGGCGAACGTAAGCCCTCCCAAATATGTAAAGCATATCCTTATAACGCTCCAGTCGCGCGGCCATGCGGCGTATCTCGTAGGCGGCTGTGTGCGCGACATGATCCTCGGCGTGCATCCGCAGGACTGGGATATCTGCACCAGCGCTCTGCCGGAGCAGACGCTGGAAATTTTTCCGAACTCCCGCCCGACGGGGCTGAAGCACGGCACCGTGACCGTATACGTCAATTCCCGCTCCGTCGAGGTCACTACCTTCCGCAGCGACGGAGCCTATGCCGACCACCGGCACCCTACCGCGGTGAGCTTCGTCGGCGATCTTACGACCGACCTCAGCCGCCGCGACTTCACGATGAACGCCATCGCCCTCCCGCCCGACGGGCTGGTCGCCGACCCCTTCGGCGGCGTGGACGACATAAAGAACAGGATCATCCGCTGCGTCGGCTATCCGGAGCTGCGCTTTGAGGAGGACGCGCTGCGCATGTTCCGCGCGCTGAGGTTCTCCGCGCGGCTCGGCTTCACGATCGAGGAAAAAACTCTCTCCGCAATAGAGAAAAAAGCCCCGCTCGCCGCCTCGCTCGCGCCGGAGCGCGTGCGGGACGAGGTGGAAAAGATCCTGCTCACCCGCTCGCCCGAGATGGTGTATACGCTCATAGAGCTGGGTCTGCTCGACGCGTTTCTGAAAAAGCGCATGCCCGAGCCCTGGCGGCTGCACCGGCTGGGCTCGATACAGCGCAAGGCGATGCCGCGCTGGGCGGCTCTGTGCTGCGCGCTGGAGAAGTTCGGCTGTATAGATTCCGCCGAGGAATTTCTCGCCGCGCTGCGGCTCGACAGCCGGACGATACGCTGCTGCTCAAACGCCGAAGTGCTTGTAAAGCAGCCGAAGCCCGCCGACAAGGCAGCGTGGAAGCGCGCACTATGCGCCTACGGGGTGGACAGCGTGAGCTGCGCCGCACAGTGCTACGATGCTTTCAGCGGCGGCGGAAGCGCGCGGGAGCTGCGCGCAGTCCTGAAGAGCGGCGAATGCTTCTCGATGAAGCACCTCGCCGTCACCGGCGACGATCTGCTCGAGCTTGGTCTGCGCGGCAGAGAGCTGGGCGACATGCTGCGCTTCCTGCTTGATTACGTTATGGAATATCCGGCGAACAACCGCCGCGAGCTGCTGCTGACGCTTGCCAGAGGCACGGAGGAATAGAAAGATGGACAGCTGGAAACTTTTAAAATCGGAATGCGCCGGCTGCTCGCGCTGCGAGCTGTGCGAGACGCGGACTAATCTCGTGTTCGGCGTCGGCAATGAGGCCGCCGAGGTCATGTTCATCGGCGAAGGCCCAGGCGAGCAGGAGGACCTGCAGGGCGAGCCGTTCGTCGGCCCCGCAGGAAAGCTTCTCGATACGATGCTGGAGCTTATTGACCTTGACCGCTCAAAGGTGTATATTGCCAACGTCGTCAAATGCCGCCCTCCTCGCAACCGCGACCCGCAGCCCGCGGAGCAGGACGCCTGCGCCGAATGGCTTGAACGGCAGATCGCGCTCGTCAACCCTCGTCTCATCGTATGCCTCGGGCGCATCGCCGCGATGGCCATGATAAAGCCGGATTTCCGCATCACGCGCGAGCACGGCCAGTGGTTTGCGCGCGACGGCAGGCGGTACATGGCGATGTACCACCCCTCCGCCCTGCTGCGCGATCCGTCGAAGAGGCCGGAGACCTTTGAAGATCTCGTCTCCCTGCGGCAGGCGATCCGCGAGGCGTGCAATATATACTGACGCAAAAAATTACAGCAAAAGAAAGGTACTCATGATCAGATTTACTCCCATAAAGCTCTCCGACAAGTCCTGGGTGGACGAGATCGTGATGAGTGAAAACAGCCCCAGCGCCGACTACAATTTCGGCAATATCTACATCTGGGACAAGCACTTCAAGCAGCTGACCGCCCGCTGCGGCGACCGCATGCTCACCAAGCTCCGCTATGACGGCAAGCCGACCTTCGTTTTCCCGATCGGCTCCGGCGAGCTGCGCCCCGCAATAGAGGCGCTGCGCGAATTCGCCGCGTGGCGCGGCTATCCGTTCTGTCTGCGCGGCATAACCGAGCAGCACCGCGAGATGCTCGAGGCGGAATACCCCGGCCGCTTCGACTACACCGAGGACGTGAACAACGCCGACTACATCTATCTCGCCGAAAAGCTTGCGACCTACTCCGGCAAGGCGCTGCACGGCAAGAAGAACCACTGCAACCGTTTCGAGGCGGAGTACGACTGGCGCTTTGTACCCATGACGCGCGAGCTTATACCGGCCTGCATGGACATGCTGTCGGTCTGGTCGGAAGATAACGCCGCCCGTCTCGACCCCAGCATAGCCTATGAGCACGACGCGATAATCCGCGCCTTCGCCGCCTTTGAGCAGCTCGGCCTTGAGGGCGGAGTGCTCTACGCAAACGGCGAGATAATGGGCTTCACCATGGGCGAGTTCGCGAGCCGCGACACCTTTGACGTGCACTTTGAGAAGGCGCGCGTCGATATAAACGGCGCGTACCCGATGGTGTGCCGCGAGCTGACGCGAATGCTGATGGCAAAGCACCCGAACCTGAAATACATGAACCGCGAGGACGACATGGGGCTTGAATCCCTGCGCACCTCCAAGCTGTCGTATAAACCGGAGTATTTGCTGAAAAAATACACCGCGAGGTGGCTCGACGAATGAACGGAAAATTTCTCATACGCGGGTACGCGCCCGCCGACGAGGCGGCGCTGACCGCGCTGTGGAAGCGCTGCTTCGGGGACAGCGAGGAGCTGATACACGGCTTCTTCGCCCTGCTGCCGGAGCTTGGCGCGGGAGTCACGGCGGAGCTTGACGGCAAGCCCGTCGGCATGGCCTTCGCCATATGCGGCATGGCGCTCTCGAGCGGTGAAAAGTGCGGGTATATCTACGCCGTCGCCGTTGACGAAAGCTGCCGCGGCTTCGGCGCGGGCGCGGCGCTGACCCGTGCAGCGGCGGACGCGGCGCGCGGTCTCGGCGCGGAGATCATATGTACGCTCCCCGCCGAAGCCTCGCTCTATCCGTGGTATGAGAAGCTGATCTCCACACACTTCACGCTCTGCCGCCGCCGCGGTATCATCCCTGCTGGGAAGGCGCGCGGCTTTGCTCCGCTCAGCACCGCGGAATATAACGCGCGGCGCGAAGCGCTCCTTGCCGGAGCGCCGCACCTGACCGTGAATGACGCAGGCGCAGAGCTTCTGCGTCTGCTGTGCGAAGCCTACGGCGGCGGGCTGTTCGCCGTGGACAGCGGCATCGCGGCGGGATATCTCGAAGACGACTCCTGCCTGATACGCGAGCTTATCTGCCCGGACGACCTGCGCGAAGAAAACGCCGCGGCGCTCGCGCGGCAGCTCGGCGCGGCCAAAGCGGAGCTGTGCTCCCCCGCTCCCAGCGGCAATAGCTTCGTCGCGCTCGACAGAGGCATCCCGCGGGACACGGTCTGGAACATTGCCTTTGACTGATTTAACATTTCTGTAACACTTACACGGTTTATTACGAAACATCTTACTGGTATATTAATAACCGTAAGTAACAGTTTTTCATCTTTTTCATTTTGTCCTCAACCATATAACGAAAAGGAACGGCTCTCCTCCGTTCCTTTTTGTTTTTTCCGGAGAAAAAATCCTGCGCGGCATATATTTCTTGTTCGCGCGGAGATTGCGTGGTATAATTCAGTATTATTGTATGCATATCGTTGGCTTCCCGCTCCGGGCAGCCGCATTGACTTAAAATTTGTATAGAAAGAGGCGTATATATATGTGCGGAATAGTAGGCTACGCAGGCCGCGAGCAGGCGGCTCCGATACTTCTGGACGGACTTGAGCGGCTTGAATACCGCGGCTACGACTCGGCGGGCATCGCCGTTTTGTCGGAGAGCGCAGGGCTTCAGGTCAAGAAAGCCAAGGGCCGCCTGAAGGTTCTCAGCGCGATGGTTGACGGCGGACGCAGTGTAGACGGGTTTATCGGCGTGGGACACACCCGCTGGGCGACCCACGGCGAGCCAAATTACATAAACTCCCACCCCCACACCGGCGAGCACGGCAAGATAGCGCTGGTTCACAACGGCATCATCGAAAATTACGTCGAGATAAAGGACTTCCTTACATCCCGCGGAGTGCATTTCTGCTCCGACACGGACACCGAGGTCGTCGCGCAGCTGCTTGAGTATTACTACCTCATCAGCGGCGATCTGCTCGGCTCCGTCTACAAGGTGCTCGACCGCATCGAGGGCGCGTACGCGCTGGGCATCCTCTGCGCCGACATGCCGGACACCTTCATCGCCGCGCGCAAGGACGCGCCGCTGCTGCTGGGCTACGGCGAGGGCTGCAACTTCATCGCCTCCGACGTTACCGCCATAATCAAGCACACCAGAGACATCTCCTACATGGACGACGGCGAGGTCGCGGTCGTCACCGCGGACGAGATCCAGGTGTTCGACGCGCTGGGGCAGCCGGTCGAGAAGCAGCACAGCTATGTTGACTGGGACGTCAGCGCGGCGGAGAAGGGCGGCTACGCGCACTTCATGTTCAAGGAGATCATGGAGCAGCCCGAAGCGGTTCGCAAAACCATATCACCTCGTATCAAAAACAAGCTCATTGAGTTTGAAGAACTGTCTCTCAGCGACGAATATATAGCTTCTCTCAGCAAGATATTCATAATAGCCTGCGGCTCATCATACCATGTCGGTATGGTAGGGCGCTATAATCTTGAGCGTCTGCTCCGCAAGCCCGTCGAGGTCATGCTCGCGTCCGAATTCCGATACGCCGATCCCCTCGTGGACGAGCACACCCTCGTCATCGTCATCAGCCAGTCAGGCGAAACGCTCGACTCCATGGCCGCGCTGCGCGAGGCAAAGTCCCTCGGCGCGCGCATACTCTCGATAGTCAACGTCGTCGGCAGCTCCATCGCCCGCGAGTCGGACGATGTACTCTACACCTGGGCGGGGCCTGAGATCGCCGTCGCAACGACAAAGGCGTACAGCACCCAGCTCGTCCTGCTGGACATGTTCGGCGTGTGGCTGGCGAAGAAGACCGGCAGCATAAAGCCCTCCGACTATGCGCTCATAGTCGAGGAGCTGCTCGCTCTGCCGGAAAAGATGGAGAGCGTGCTGGAGAACATTGACGAGATAAAATACCTCGCTTCCCGCTATTTTAACCACAATTCCGTATTTTATATTGGCCGTAATCTCGACTACGCCCTCGGCCTTGAGGGCAGCCTCAAGCTCAAGGAGATATCCTATATCCACTCCGAGGCCTACGCCGCGGGCGAGCTGAAGCACGGCACGATATCCCTCATCGAGGAGGGCACGCTCGTCGTCGCGCTGTGCACCTATGCGCCGCTTTTCGACAAGGCTGTGTCGAACATCGTTGAGGTTCAGGCGCGCGGCGCGGACGTCATCGCGCTGACGACCGAGAGCAGGCAGCGCCAGATGGGCAAGACCGTTGAAAACGTGCTGACCGTGCCCGACACACATCTCATCCTCCAGCCCTCGCTGGGCGTCATCCCGCTCCAGCTCTTTGCCTACTACGTTGCGCTTCAGCGCGGCTGCGATATCGACAAGCCGCGCAACCTCGCAAAATCCGTCACCGTTGAATAAAATCCGCATGGAGGCCAACCATGAATCTCAGAGCGATACTCGCAATACTGTTATGCAAATTTCTCCGCTTTGTCTCGCGCGTGCTGCATCGCGGCGGCACGGCCATGCCCGGCAGATTTGCGCTTAAGGTCTGCCCGAACCTGCTGAGCATACTCAGCCGTGACGTGAAAACCGTCGCCATCACGGGCACGAACGGCAAGACTACCAGCTCCCGCATGGTGGAGCAGGCCTTTGCGGACGCGGGGCTGAGCTATTTTGCAAACCGCTCCGGCGCGAACCTCATCAGCGGCATCACGACGGAATTTGTGATGAACAGCACGCTCGGCGGCAAGCCTAAGAAGGAATACGCCGTCATCGAGTGCGACGAGGCCGCCGCGCGGCGCACCTTCGGGCAGCTGCGCCCCAAGGTCGTCATGGTGACGAACCTCTTCCGCGATCAGCTTGACCGCTACGGCGAGGTCACGCACACGCTGGAAAACATCCGCGAAGGTCTTAAAGCCGTTCCTGATGCGACGCTGTGCCTCAACGCCGACTGCTCGCTGACCTCCTCGCTCGCGGGCGATCTGCCGAACCGTGTTGTCTGGTTCGGCATCGAACAGGGCGCCGCACCCTCCCGCGCAAAGCCCGAGATATCCGACGCGACGCACTGCATCCGCTGCAAGACCGAATACGAATACGACTATATAACCTACGGCCACCTCGGCGGCTTCCGCTGCCCGAAGTGCGGCTACCGCCGCCACCACGCGGATTACGCCGTGACGGACATCGTCGAGCAGCGCGCCGACGGCAGCACCGTCGTCATGGACATCATGTGCGAGCGGCGTGTCGTGGATATAAACCTCCCCGCGATGTACAACATCTATAACGCCGCGGGCGCCGTCGCCGCCGTGACGCAGATGGGTCTGTCGGCGGACGACGCGGTGAAGGCGCTGGCCGGATTCAAGTGCGGCTTCGGCCGTATGGAGCAGTTCAAGCTCGGCGGCGGCGCGAAGATGATGCTTGTGAAAAACCCCGCCGGCTGCAATCAGGTAGTGGAATTTCTGCAGAATATAAAGGAAAAATTCGTCCTCGTCGTCTGCCTGAACGACCGCGGTGCGGACGGCACGGATATCTCGTGGATTTGGGACGTCGATTTTGAGGCGCTCTCCGGCATCGCCGGACGCATCGACAGGATCATCGTCTCCGGCGACCGCGCGCCGGATATGGCCGTGCGCATCAAGTACGCCGGCATCGCGCCGGAGCACATCGAGATCGAGCGCGACTACGAAAAGCTCGTCTCCGGACTTGAAAAGCAGAGTCTGCCGGTGTTCATCATGCCGACCTACACCGCGATGCTGGAGCTGCGCGAGGTGCTGATAAAGCACTGCGGCGGTGCGGAATTCTGGGAATGAGGTGAGCTGTCATGGAACTTAAAATATGCCACATGTACCCCGACGTGCTGAATCTCTACGGCGACCGCGGCAACGTCATATGCATGAGAAGCCGCCTTGAGCGCCGCGGGATAGACTGCGCGGTCACGCGCCTGCCGATCGGCTCGGCGGCGAGCCTCGCGGGCTTCGACCTCGTGTTCATCGGCGGTGGGCAGGACTTCGAGCAGCAGGTGCTGCTGGACGATCTGCACCGCGGCAAGGCGCAGGAGATAAGAGCCGCCATCGCAGACGGCGTGACCTTCCTGACCATCTGCGGCGGCTACCAGATGCTCGGCAGCTATTACGAGACCTATGACGGCCAGCGCTGCGACTTTATCGGCGCGCTCGATCTGTATACCGTCGGCAGCAAAACGCGCATGATCGGCAACTATAAATTCAAATGCGGCGAAGCCGCGGGCGGCAGCGTTGTCGTCGGCTTCGAAAACCACAGCGGCAAGACCCATCTGGGCCGCGGCGTGGAGCCGCTGGGCACGGTTCTCGCAGGCTTCGGCAACAACGGCGAAGACGGCACCGAGGGCGCACACTACAAAAACGTGTTCGGCACATACAGCCACGGCCCCATGCTGCCGAAGAACCCCGAATTCTGCGACATGCTGCTTGCTACCGCGCTTGAGCACCGCTACGGGAAAGCGGAGCTTGCCCCGCTCGACGATACGCTTGAGCTTCTCGCGCACGACGAGATGTGCGCGCGGGTGAACTGACGGCACGGCTCGATTACACTCACACGGAGACAGAGATATGATAAGATTTTATAATGGCCGCGTGCTGAGTTTTTCCGGTGGGCTGAAGATATCAGACGCCGAGGTCTGGACGGACGGCGGCGTGATAACCCATGTTGGGGCGGCAAATGAGGACATGCCCGCCTTTGAGCGCGAGATTGACCTCAAGGGCGACCTTCTTATCCCCGGCTTCAAGGACGCGCACACGCACACCGCGATGACCTTCCTGCGCTCCTTCGCCGACGATATGCCGCTCGACCGCTGGCTGAGCGAGCAGGTCTGGCCAAATGAGGCGAAGCTGACCGACGAGAGCGTGTACACCTTCACGCAGCTCGGCATAATGGAATACCTCAGCAGCGGCATCACCGCGAGCTTTGACATGTACGTCCACAACGAAGCCTACGCCAAGGCCAACATCGACAGCGGCTTCCGCACGGTGATATGCTCCGGCCTGAACAACTTTGACCGCGACGTCGAAAACATCGAGCGCGAATACCTGCGCTTCAACTCCCTGCACGAACTGGTGTCCTACAGGCTCGGCATCCACGCGGAGTACACCACCTCTCCCGAGCGCATGGAATACATGGCAGGGCTTGCCGAGAAATACCGCGAGCCGTGCTTCATGCACTGCGCCGAGACGAAGGCCGAAGTCGACGGCTGCATCGAGCGCTACGGTCTGACCCCGCCGATGCTGCTGGAAAAAATGGGGCTGTTCCGCTACGGCGGCGGCGGCTACCACTGTACATGGATGAGCGAGGACGATCTGAAGCTCTTCGCCGAGAAGGGGCTGTGGGCGATCACGAACCCCGCCTCGAACCTCAAGCTCGCAAGCGGCATCGCACCGGTCACGAAAATGCTTGAGCGCGGCATAAATATGGCCATCGGCACCGACGGCGCAGCCAGCAACAACGCGCTGGACATGTTCCGCGAGATGTACCTCGCCGCGGCGCTGCAGAAGGTCTATGAGCACGACGCTTCCGCCTGCCGCGCGGAGGACGTGCTGAAAATGGCCTGCGTCGGCGGAGCGCGCGCAATGGGGCTTCCGGACTGCGACGATATTGCCGTCGGCAAGCGCGCCGACCTCGTGGTCATAAACCTGCGCCGCCCGAACATGCAGCCGCTCAACAACATCGCGTCGAACATCGTGTACGCAGGCTCGAAGGAGAACGTGCGGCTGACGATGGTCAACGGCCGCATCCTCTACGAAAACAGCGAATTCTTCATCGGCGAGCAGCCGGAGTATATATACGCCGCCGCGAACGCGTTCATGGAGGCGATACGGAAATGAGACGCATCGACCTGCATGTGCACACCACCGCGTCGGACGGGACGTTCACGCCCGCTCAGGTCGTGGAGCTGGCGCGCGACGCCGGGCTTTCCGCCATTGCGATAACCGATCACGACACCGTGTCCGGCTATGCCGAGGCCGCGAAGCGCGGTGCGGAGCTTGGTGTGGAGATAGTCCCCGGCATCGAGATAAGCACGAAGTACGGCGGAGCCGTGCACGTGCTGGGCTATTACATTGACATGGAGTCGGACGGGCTGCATCATATCCTCGACTGGATAGTTGAGGATCGCGACACGCGCGGGCGGAAAATGGCGGAGCTGATGGCCGCCGACGGGCTTCCTGTCAGCTATGAAGCGATGAAGGCTCGCTTCGGCGAGGTCATCGGCAGGCCGCATTTTGCGCGGCTGCTCGTGGAGCTTGGGCTGGCCATGGACGTGCAGGACGCGTTCGACCGTTACGTCGAGAAGGGGCAGAAATATTACGTTGGCCGCACGATACTTCCGATCGAGCGCGCCATCGGCCTGATAATCAAGGCGGGCGGGGTGCCGGTGCTGGCGCATCCGTTCCAGTACAAGCGCGACGACGCGGGGCTGCGCGAACTTATCGAGTACTGCATCGCGCAGGGGCTGCGCGGCATGGAGTGCTATTATACGGGCTACTCGCCGGAGCAGTGCGCGTATCTCGCCGCGCTCGCGGACGAGTACGGGCTTATAAAGACCGGCGGCAGCGATTTTCACGGCGCGAACAAGAAACACATCCTGCTCGGCCGCGGCCTCGGCAAGCTCGAAGTCCCCTACGAACTGCTCGACGGGCTGAAAAAAGAGCATGACGCCCGATGATAACAACGTCCCCCTGCTTTCAGCTTGTGAAAGCAGGGGGACGCTTCAGCTTGTCAAAAAAGTCCTGTGAGGACTTTTTTTGACAAGCTTCATCCGCCGAGCATTTTGATATTATCAAAATGCTGCTTTGCTCCAAAAGTCGTTGATGTATCAAGACTTTTGGACGGCGGTTTATTGTATTTGAGGCGGGCCTTTTCTCGCTGCGGCTCGGTCACGGCGCGGCTCTGACATGCCACCGGCATGTCATTCACTACCGCGCCGCCGCTGCGCTGCCCCTCAAGCTCCCCCGCTGCTCTCTTATCCGCGCCCTGCTGCACATGTTCTTTGACAGACTGAGCGTCCCCCTGCTTTCCAAACCGAAAGCAGGGGGACGCTTGTAAATGGGGCACTCTCTTCGGCCTCTATGGCTATCATCCCTTTTCGCCGTGGGTCATCAGATACTCGGTGAGCTGATCCAAAAGCGTGGTGTCAAGCAGATGGTATATCAGAAATCCGTCGTGATCTGGTCGGCCGACAACGATCTGCCCGCCGGTCATGACAAGGCTGCACGTCTCGTCCGCGGACGTGCCCCAGACGAGGATGAGCGTGACGCTCCTGCCGTCATAAGCGCTGCCGCTGCCGGCTGAGTCCACAGCCCAAGGCAAAAGATTGCGGAGATCCTCCCTGTAACCGCTCTGGCAGAGAAGCGAAAGGATATCCCGAAACGCTTCGTCCCCCGCCGTCGAAGTCGGGAGCGTATAGCTTTCCATGTACGGTGTGCCGTCTCGGTTCCCGCCGAGCACTGCGGTGCCGGACAGGCTTGAAATGGTCTGCGGGTCAGCGCCCGTCATTTGCCCGAACGTGCGCGGCGTCAGCCGCCAGACGCATAGGCAGAGCAGCAGAATTGCAAGCAGCAGTACGATGCATTTCTTCGTCCGGTTTCGCATAGGGCTCTCCTCCGTTTTTGTTCTGCCTTTATTTTATCAGACGTCCGGTATATTTGCAATGTTCCGCCACGCGCGCGGCTTTTTCACCCGTGCAGCATTATTCACACATAGTTCACTTGACAAACCGCTGTGAACCGTGGTACTCTAAGCGAGGATATTGATAGCAATATCTTTGTTTTCTGCCGTTTTACTGCTGTTGATTCCCTGTTTTCGGGAGCATAGCATATGCGGCAGCTATTTTTTTGTCTGATTGGAGAGATGCACCATGGACTATGACGTTATCATCGTGGGCGCAGGCCCCGGAGGAATATTTACCGCCTACGAACTGGCGAAGGCAGACAGAGCACTGAAGATCGGCGTATTTGAGCTGGGCAAGCCGCTTGACAAGCGCAGATGCCCTATCGACGGCAAGAAGGTCAAATCCTGCGTCAAGTGTCCCACCTGCGCGATCATGAGCGGCTTCGGCGGCGCTGGCGCGTTCTCCGATGGTAAGTACAACATCACGAACCAGTTCGGCGGCACGCTGTTTGAGTATGTCGGCAAGCAGGAAGCCATCGACCTGATGAAGTATGTGGACGAGATAAACCTCTCCCATGGCGGCGAGGGCACCAAGCTCTACTCCACCGCCAACACCAAGATCAAGCGCACCTGCCTTGAAAACGGCCTGCACCTGCTCGACGCGCAGGTCCGCCATCTCGGCACCGACATAAACTACGTCGTCCTCGGCAACATTTTCGACGAGCTGAAGGACAAGGTCGATTTCCACTTCAACACCGCCGTCACCGGCGTGAAGAAGACCGGCGACGGCTACGAGGTCAAGGCCGGAGGGAATGCCTACACCTGCAAATACTGCGTCGTCTCCGTCGGCCGCAGCGGCAGCAAGTGGATGGAGTCCGTCTGCGAGAGCATGGACATCCCCACCCACTCCAACCGCGTCGATATCGGCGTGCGCGTGGAACTGCCCGCGGACGTGTTCTCCCACCTGACCGACGAGCTGTACGAGAGCAAGATCGTCTACCGTACCGAGAAGTTTGAAGACCTCGTCCGCACCTTCTGCATGAACCCGCACGGCGTCGTCGTCAACGAGAACACCAACGGCATCGTCACCGTCAACGGCCACAGCTACGAGGACAAGAGCAAGCACACCGAGAACACCAACTTCGCCCTGCTCGTCAGCAAGCATTTTTCCGAGCCGTTCAAGGATTCCAACGGCTACGGCGAGAGCATCGCGCGCCTGTCCAACATGCTTGGCGGCGGCGTCATCGTCCAGCGCTTCGGCGATCTCGTCCGCGGCCGCCGCAGCACGCAGCGCCGCATCGACGAGAGCTTCGTCACCCCGACCCTCGCCGCCACTCCCGGCGACCTGAGCCTCGTCATGCCCAAGCGTATCCTCGACGGCATCATCGAGATGATCTACGCGCTCGACAAGATCGCCCCCGGCACCGCGAACGACGACACCCTGCTCTACGGCGTCGAGGTCAAGTTCTACAACATGGAGGTCGAGATCGACAACAACCTCCAGACCAAGAGTGACGGCCTGTATGTCATCGGCGACTGCTCCGGCGTGACGCACTCCCTGTCCCACGCCTCCGCCAGCGGCGTGCACGTCGCGCGCCACATCCTCGCCCGATGAGCCGCAAATTCCCCCGTTCCCTTGATTTCTTGCCGCATAAGGCGTATATTGGTAAGCATGTGGCGGCAAGGAGGGAATCAATGGACAGGGTAAAAGGACAAAACTATATGCATGGCGCCGCCATCCTCACTATCGGCGTCATCATCATGAAGCTGCTGGGCTTCATCTATAAGATCCCGCTCGGCAATATTCTCGGCGACGAGGGATATTCCATGTTCCTCAGCGCCTACAATATATACAACGTCTTTTTCGCGCTGGCGACCGCCGGTCTGCCGGTGGCGCTGTCGCGCCTTGTCGCGGAGGCGGACGCAAACGGCCGCGCCCGTCAGGAGGAAAAGACCTTCCGCGTTGCGCGCAGGACGTTTTTCGTCATCGGCCTTGTGTTCGCGCTGATACTGTTCCTGCTGCCCGACTGGCTCGCCGCGACCTACCTTGAAAACCCCGACGCCGCGCCCGGCATCCGCGCCATGGCTCCGGCGATCCTGCTCGTGTGCCTCGTCTCGGCCTACCGCGGCTATTGTCAGGGCAACGGCAACATGATCCCGACAACCGTAGACGAGGTGCTGGAGGTGCTGTTCAAGGTCATCTCCGGACTCATCCTCGCCTCGGTTGCAATGAAGCAGGGGCTTGGCCGCCCGACCGCGTCGGCAGGCGCGATACTCGGCGTGTCCATCGGCTCTGTCGTGTCGCTGCTGTACATGGTGTTTTACAAGTGCCGCAACTACGACCGGCTCTCCGAGCCCTATTCCGCCGGAATACACGATCCGAACGACACTCCGGACGACGATGAGCTCGTCGATTCCACGGGCACGATAATCAAGAACATCCTGTCCATCGGCGTCCCCATCGCCTTCGGCGCGTGCATCATGGCCATCCTCAACAGCATCGACTCCAAGCTGTGCATGAACCGTCTCCAGTCCGCCGCGGGCTTCAGCTACTACGAGGCCAAAGTCCTCTACGGCGTGTACGGCAAGGCGCAGACGCTCTTCAACCTCCCCGCCGCGTTCATCACTCCGCTCACCGTCGCCATAGTTCCGGCGATCTCAGGCGCGATCGCGCGCCGCGCGCATACGGACGCCGCCAAGATCGGCGAAGACTCCATGCGCATCTCCGCCGTCATCGGCATGCCGATGGGCGTGGGGCTTACGGTGCTGGCCGATCCCATCATGAACGTCCTCTACCCGAACAGCAACGAGGCCGGCCCCGGCCTTCTCGCGGTGATGGGCATAGCGTCGTTCTTCGTGTGCGTGGTGCTGATGGAAAACGCCATTCTTCAGGCCTCCGGCAAGGAGAAGTTCACGATGATAACGATGATCGTGGGCGGCCTTGTCAAGATACTGGTCAACTGGCTCCTCGTCGCGCAGCGGCAGATAAATATCTACGGCGCGCCTATCGGGACGCTGGTGAGCTATATCACGATGACGGTTCTGAACTTCGTGTTCATGTGCGCCGTGCTCGACGAGCGGCCGCACCTGCTCAGGATATTCGCCCGCCCGCTGATATCCAGTCTCGCCATGGGCGCTTCCGCCTGGGCGGTGTACGGTCTTGCCTCCCGCTTTATCGGCTCCGGCTGGAAGCAGACGGCGGCGAGCATGCTGCTCGCGGTCATTGTCGCGGTGGTGATCTACGTTGTGTCCGTCGTGGCGCTGCGCGCGGTAACGAGCGAGGATATGAAGCTCATCCCCGGCGGCGAAAAGATAGCAAAACTGCTGCATATCCGCTGAGCGCCGGAATTGCAAAAAAGCTTTAAAAATCAACGCACAGGGCTTGATAATAGTCAGGTTTTGTGGTAATATCTGCGTTGTTGCCTTACGGGGCAGAAAGACAAAGAAATGAGTATTCTGCCGCATTTTCGGGCAGACTCATCATAAACATGGCATGAGCCACATTTTTAGGAGGATACACACATGAATAAAGCTGAACTCGTATCTGCCGTTGCAGAAAAGACCGGCATGTCCAAGAAGGACAGCGAGAAGGCAGTCAACGCCGCATTCGACACCATCACCGAGGCTCTGGCCGCAGGCGACAAGGTCCAGCTCGTCGGTTTCGGCGCGTTCGAAGTCAAGGAGCGCGGCGCTCGCATCGGCCGCAACCCCAAGACCAAGGAAGAGATTGAGATCCCCGCGTCCCGCGTTGCTTCCTTCAAGGTCGGCAAGGCTCTTAAAGAGGCTGTCACCAAGTAATTTTTGATTATAAAAAGCAGCCGCATTTGCTTTAATGCGGCTGCTTTTTGGTACTGAGGAGTTAATATGAGACTGGATAAATATTTAAAGGTCTCCCGTCTGATAAAGCGCCGCAGTGTCGCGAACGACGCCTGCGACGGCGAGCGCGTGAGCGTGAACGGGCGGCAGGTCAAGGCCAGCTATCAGGTCAAGGTGGGCGACGTCATTGAGATTGCGTTCGGCCAGCGCACCCTCAAGGTCGAGGTCACGGAGGTCAACGAGATCGCCAACAAATCCAACGCCGCCGCGATGTATAAGGAGATCTGAGCAGGGGCAATAGAATACATCGGGACGACACAGCGGCCGTCCCCCCTATTCCCCCATCACACTACCGCTTCGGCCAGAAGCACCGCGGCGACGGGCAGCGTCACGCTCAGCAGCATATACGCCGCCGAGGCGCCGATACGCCCGCTTTGCATAAGCCCCGCCGTTTCAAGGGCGAAGGTGGAAAACGTGGTAAAGCCGCCGCATATGCCGGTTTTGAGCAGCAGCGTAAGCCGCGGGTCAAGCCCCGCAGTCTTCGCGCCAAGCGCCGTAATGGCTCCGATAGCGAACGCGCCGAGGATGTTTATCAGCAGGGTGTTCACAGGAAACGCCCCCGTTTTATCCAGCGGTATCATCGACACGAGATAGCGCAGCACCGCGCCTACAAAGCCGCCGGCTCCGACGGCAAGACAATTAAGCATATTCATACCTCTAAAAAATGACTTCTGCCATGTTACCCAGGCAGAAGTCATTAGTTTTTCAACGGTTTCGGGTTGCCCCGCGGGAGAACTTCATTCCCTTGCTTTCATTATACCACACCGCAGCGGTGCGCCGCAAGGCGCGTCCGGTCACATATAGATGCTGTCAGTCGCGACATGGTCGCAGAAAGCGCGGTCATGCTCGACGAATATCATCGTGGACTCCGTATTCAGCAGCAGCTCCTCTATCTGCATACGCGAGAGCAGGTCTATATAGTTCAGCGGCTCGTCCCAGACATACACGTGCGCCTGCTCGCAAAGGCTCGCCGCGATGAGCACCTTTTTCCGCTGTCCGGCGCTGAAACCGGCCATGTCGCGGTCAAAATGCCCGCGCGTCATGTCCAGCTTGCGCAGAATGGTTTTGAACCGGCTCTCGTCGATGCCCCGCTCGCGGGCAAAGCTGCGCAGATCGCCGCGCAGAAACGAGCTGTCCTGCGGGATGTATGAAATTTTCAGCCCTCCCGCGCGCCAGATCTCGCCCGTATGGGGGATATTTTCGCCGCTTATGAGCTTCAGAACGCTGGATTTTCCGCAGCCGTTGCCGCCGCGCAGCGCGATGCGCTGCCCCTGCCGCAGTTCAAAGCTCAGCGGCTGCGCTATCGCCCCGGCTCCGTAATCTATCTCGAGCTCGCGCAGCTCCAGCAGTCGCTCCGAATAGTGCCGCAGCGGGCTGAGCTTCAGATCGTCCGCCGTTTCAAGATTTTTCAGCAGCTCCGATTTCTGCTCGATGCTATCCTGAATCCGCCGGTCTATCGCCTTGGCGCGCTTCATCGACTTCTTGCTCTTAGCGCCCTCGTACGCTCTGCGCCCCATGCTCTTTTCGGTTCTGGTCGGGTCAAAGCCGATTTTCGCGCGCTCCGCCTTGTCCGCCCACTGCGCCTTTTCGCGCGCGGCGGCTTCGAGGCGGCCTATCTCCTTCTTGAGCCGGTCGTTTTCCGCCAGCTCGTATCTGTCCCGCCGCTCTTTATTCTCAAGCCACGTGGAAAAGTCGCCTTGGGTCACTTCTATATCCGCGCGGTTTATCGAGAGAATGTGGTCAACGCAGCCGTCCAGAAACGCTCTGTCGTGCGAGACGAGGATGAAGCCGCGCTTGCGCCGCAGATACCGCGCGTCGTGCTCGCGTCCCGCCTCGTCGAGATGGTTCGTCGGCTCGTCGATCAGCAGAAAGTCGTCCTCGTTAGTGAACATCGCCGCAAGCTGGAGCTTCGTCCGCTCGCCGCCTGAGAGCGAGTCAAACGGTCGGTCGAGCAGCGCTTCGTCAAGCCCCAGCATGGCCATCTCCCGCCGCAGACGCCACCCCTCGCCGTCGCTCACGACCTCCGCGAGCGCTTCCGACACGGGGAGCGACGTGTCATGCAGCGCGATCGGGAAGTAATCAAAGCTGACGCTTGCGGAAATGCTGCCGGTATACTCAAGCTCACCCATCAGCAGCTTCAGAAACGTCGTTTTTCCGCGGCCGTTGCGCCCGGTGAAGCCGAGCCGCCAGCCGGTGTCTATCTGAAAGCTCACGTTGTCGAACACCTTTTCGGCGCTGCCATCGTATGCAAAGCTGAGATTCTTTATATCAATAAGCGACATATATGCCCCTCCCTGTACATATAAAAATTCGGCCGCAGGAAATGACCCGCAGCCGAAAATTCACATGGCATGGAGGTGCCATGATATAAACCGGATGCGCTGATGCACTTTCCTGCGAAAAGGCGCGGCAAAGATGGGGCAGCATATTTCATGCCCCGTCACTTTGTTTTATCGCCTTATAAATCAGCAGGAAATATTGTGCACTCGTGCGCCTCCGTTCGTTTTAATCTATTTATATTATAAATCGTGCGCGCCGCTTTTGCAAGCCATACATTTTGGACAAGCACATGGTAAATTCGCCATAAAAAAGCAATGCAGTCCACGGAATTTATGGTATAATACGATCAGAATAATTACGGAGGTTCTGCCATGGAATTTCTCGGAGTCAATCTGGATATCAAGAATCTGCCGGAGCTGGATCCGGAGTTCATCCCGCTGCACAGGTTCAACGAGGCATTTCTCCGCGGCGCAGAGAAGCCCGTCGGCATCGCGCTGGAGCGCGCGGGCGGCGAGATGGCCGCAGTCGAGACACGCATACACGGCACGCCGGAGATGTACGCCGCCGACTGCTATTACATCGACCGCCTTGTGAAAACCATGATGTGGATGAAGGGCGGATACAAGATCTATGTCCGCGGCGACGCGCGGATATACGACTATCTCCGCTCCGTCTACTGCGCGGGCGGGGTGCGGGAGTTCGACTGGGACTACATGGCGAACGTCTTTGAACGTCCGTTCGAGGTCGTGCAGACGGACGCGCTGCCCGCGGCCAAGGATTCGCCGAAGGCCATAGGCGGGCACATGGACGGCTGCCGCATCGGCTTTGACGCCGGAGGGAGCGACCGGAAGGTCTCGGCAGTGATAAACGGCGAGGCCGTGTATTCCGAGGAGGTCGTCTGGTTTCCGAAAATCAACTCCGATCCGGACTACCACTACGCCGGTATCGTCGCCGCGCTCAAGTCTGCGGCGGAGCACATGCCGCGCGTTGACGCCGTCGGCGTTTCCTCCGCGGGGATTTACATCAACAACCGCACGATGAACGCGTCGCTGTTTCTGAAGGTTCCCAAGGAGCAGTTCGACGCGAAGGTCAAGGATATCTACATCCGCGCCATAACCGACACCTTCGGCGACGTGCCGTACAGCGTCGTGAACGACGGCGACGTGACCGCGCTCGCGGGCGCGATGAGCCTGAAGGAAAACAACATCCTCGGCATCGCCATGGGTACGAGCGAGGCAGCAGGCTTCGTGGACGCCGAGGGGCGCATAACCGGTTGGCTCAACGAGCTGGCCTTCGTTCCGGTCGACGCAAATCCCGCCGCGATGCGCGACGAATGGAGCGGCGATATCGGCTGCGGCGTGAAATATTTTTCACAGGACGGTGTGAACAAGCTCGCGCCCAGAGCCGGAATTGAGCTTGACGAGTCGCTGTCCCCCGCCGAGAAGCTGAAGGCTGTGCAGAAGCTGATGGAGGCGGGCGACGGCCGCGCCGCCGCGGTGTACCGCAGCATCGGAGTCTATCTGGCGCACACGCTGGCCTATTATCGCGCGCTCTACGGCTGCGGGAGTGTGCTGCTGCTTGGGCGCGTGATGTCCGGCAAGGGCGGCGAGCTGATAATCTCCGCCTGCGAGGACGTGCTGCACTCCGAATATCCGGAGCTTGACGGCAAGCTGCGGCTCGCGCTGCCGGACGAATACTTCCGCAGAGTCGGCCAGTCCGCCGTGGCAGCCTCCCTGCCCGAAATAAAGTAACTGTATATTTCTTATTTTGATCTAACAGTAATAAAAACCTCCTGTGCGGCAGAAAATAAGCCGCACAGGAGATTTTTTATTGATTTATGGAGCTGATCAAATGACAAACGAAGAATACAAGAAATACGCCGACCGGCACGCCCCGCGCTCGCCGCTGCTGAAGGATATGCTTTTCGCGTTCCTGATAGGCGGCTTCATCTGCTGCCTAGGCCAGCTTGCGGGCGACCTGTACCGGAACCTCTGCGGGCTGGACAAGGAGGCCGCCGCGAGCGCAACGTCGATCACGCTCGTGTTCCTCGGCGCGCTGCTAACAGGGCTCGGCGTATACGACGACATCGCCAAACTCGCCGGAGCCGGTACGCTCGTGCCGATAACGGGCTTTGCAAACTCCGTCGTCGCTCCGGCGCTCGAATTCAAGACCGAGGGTTTCATCGCAGGAACCGCTGCCAAAATGTTCATCATCGCGGGGCCGGTCATCGTCTACGGCATATCCTCAAGCGTCATATACGGGCTGCTCCTCGTCCTGTTCGGCGGCTGAATTATCTCAGCACCTTGCCCAGCACGCGCAGCGGCAGCTCGGGCGAGATGACGATATCCGCGTACGCGGGGTTCAGCGAGTGCAGCGCCATGGAATCCTTCAGCGCCACGAGCTGCTTGAGATAGGCGCTGCCGTCATACAGGAAGATGCCGATGTCGCCGGTCATCAGGCTGCGCTGCTGGCGCACCCAGACGGTCTGCCCGTCGTGAAACTCCGGCTCCATACTGTCACCCGCGACGCGGACGCCGAAGTTCGACCCCTCCGGAACCTCCTGCCCGACCTCTACCATCTCGTAATCCTCGCCGTCGAGGAACTGGCCGGTGCCTGCCGACACGGCCAGCGAATACAGCGGCAGCGTCCGCAGCCGCACGGGCTGCGGCTTCTTCGCCGGACGCGGCTCCTCATACGAAAAGCGCCGGCTCTCGCGCAGAAGCTGGATATACTCCAGCGCGCGGCCGCGCCCCTCACGGTTCAGCCCCGCCAGCAGCTCGCCGCCGGTGCCGGAAAACGTCCCGCGGATATCCTCTATCCCCAGCACGTCGCATATCGCGAGAAACTGCCGCGCGTTCGGCAGCGTGGCGCCCTTCTCCCATTTGGACACGGCCTGATTCGTCACGCCGAAGCCCAGCTCATCCAGCGCGGCGGCAAGCTCCGCCTGGTTCATTCCTTTTTCGCGGCGGCGCTCCGCAATGAGCGCGCCTATATCCGTATACATGCTGTCCTCTTTCCGCCGCCCGTCCGGCCTTTTTTGAAGCTATTATATCCTACTGTTTTATAAATTTCAAGCCTTTTATCCAAATCGGATAAAAGGCTTGAAACGATTTAATCACTCTATGCCCGCCTGAAGCTTTTTGAACCAGCCGCCGCGGTAATAGTATATGAGCAGGAGTATGCTGCAGAGCACCCAGCCCGCCGGATAACCCAGCACGATCGCGTCGATGCCGCCGCCGAGCTTATACACCGCAAAGAGGTACACCTGGCGGAACACGACGAAGGAGCCGAGCATGATGAACATCGTGGAGCGCGTATCGCCCGCGCCGCGAAGCGCGCCGGAATAGACCTGGTTTATCGCAAACATCAGGTAAAACGGCGCAACGATACGGATAAACAGCCCGCCGAACTCCACGACCTCCGCCTCTTTGTTGAACAGCGTCACGATCTGCGGGGCGAAGATGTACAGCGGCACCAGCACGACGGCCATGATGATAAGCCCGATCACGAGGCCGGACTTTGCTCCGGATCTCGCGCGCTCATAGTTGCCCGCGCCGAGATTCTGCCCGACAAAGGTCGTTATCGCGACGGACAGGCTCATCATAGGCAGCAGCGCGAAGGAGTCCACCTTGCTGCAGGCCGTCCATCCGGCCATGCAGGAGCTTTCGAAGCGGTTTATGTACGACTGAACAAACATGTTCGAGAACGCGGTTATAGCAAGCTGCAGCGCGGACGGGATGCCAATGGCGCATATCTTGCTCAGGATGCTGCGCGTTATGTGCAGGTCGCGGCAGTCTATGCGGTAATCGGCCTTGCAGCGGATGAGCAGCAGCATCACCAGCACCGCCGACAGCACCTGCGCTATCACCGTTGCTATCGCCGCTCCGGCAATACCCATGCTGAAATACTTGACAAAGACGACATCGAGTACGGTGTTGGTCAGCGCCGAGAATATGAGGAAGTACAGCGGCCTTGTGGAGTCGCCCACGGCGCGGAGGATGCCCGCCCCGATATAATACATAATTACGCCGGAGATGCCCCAGAAGTATATGCGCAGGTACTCCGTTGCATCCGCCATGACGTCCTCGGGCGTGCTCATCAGCTCGAGCATCATCGGCGTGAGCCACACGCCGAGCGCCGTCAGCACCACGCACATCACGAGCGACATCGCTATCGTCGTCTGCACGGTCTTATGCAGCTTCTCCTTGTCATGTGCGCCGTAAAACTGCGAGATAACGACGCCCGCACCCGCCGCCAGGCCACCGAACAGGCCGAACAGCGCATTGATGACCGGCCCCGTGCAGCCAACGGCGGCCAAAGCCTGCTTGCTGACATAGTTGCCGACGACAATGGAGTCCACCGTATTGTACAGCTGCTGAAAGACATTGCCTATCATCAGCGGCAGGGCAAAATAAATAAGCAGCCGGGGGATGCTGCCTTCAGTCATATCCGTGTCCCTGCGTTTCAAAACCGAAGCCACGCTTGAACCTCCAATATTTCATAAATCCAATATAGTATAGATTTGCGCAAATCATATGTCAAGCCGCAAAAGGGCGTATTTCGTGATAATCTACAAATTATTAAGGCGTGATTCGTGCATATAGACGGAAAAGGCATGGTTCAAACACCATGCCTTTTGGTCAGCTCTCAGCCTTGGCCTGAGCGATGCAGTTGATTATGTACGGCTCGACCTCTTTGACATCCATGTCCAGCGCAACGGCAAGCTCTCCGTGCAGGATATCCTTCGCGCGCTTCATCGTTGCCTCCGCGCGGCTGCTCTTGGTCTTCTTGTCCGTCATGCGGCAGCGCAGGCCCTTCACGATGGACACCAGCGCCTCGCAGCTGTGCAGCTTGAAGAGCTGCTTGTAGAACGCATCGACATGGTTGAAGCGCGTATCGTTACAGATGGCAGGCTCTATGCCCGGAATGGCGGCGATAAGAGCCTCCGCCTCGTCGCGCGACATCACGGGGCGCATATATGCCCCGGAATCCACCGGCGCAAAATAAGTTCCGCTGCCGATAAACGGGCGAAGGTGATAATAAAGCTTGCTGTCAGCCGCGGCTCCGGCCAGCGGCGCGATACATTCAACCGTACAGACTCCGTTCTCTCCGTAAATTATTTTTTCTCCGACCGAAAACATCCAAACCATCTCCCATCCTATTACTCATATCTATATATTACAACATTTCACGCGAAATTTCCAATAGAAAATTAAGAAAAATTAAAATTTTTCGGCCGCTTTTTAACATACGCTTTATGAGAATGTGCAGCGCCGCAAATTTGCGCATTGAGTTCTTGCGTCGGCTTTGCTATAATAAGCTAAAATCATCCCGGCTCTGCCGGAGAGGGAGAGACAGCATGAACTACACATGGTATGAGATGGGCTGGATAGTGCTTATTTATTCGTTTCTCGGCTGGTGCGCCGAGGTCGCGTTCGCCGCGGTGCGCCACGGGCGCTTTGTGAACCGCGGATTTCTGAACGGCCCCGTCTGCCCGATATACGGCTACGGCGTGCTGTGCGTTCTGCTGATCCTAGAGCCTGTGAAAAGCAACCTCGTGCTGCTGTTCTTCGGCAGTATGTTTTTCACCTCCGCGATCGAATTTCTGGTCGGCTTCATCATGGAGCAGCTTTTCCACGACAAATGGTGGGATTACAGCAACAACCCCTTCAACATCAAGGGCTATGTCTGCCTTGAATTCTCGATAATCTGGGGCATCGCCTGCGTTCTGGTCGTGGACGTCATCCATCCGATGATATACGCGCTCATCAAAAAGCTCTCCACGCCGGTCGGCATATGGGTGATGGCCGCACTGCTCGCGCTGCTGGTGTTCGACGCGATACTCACACTCGCCGAGATGCTCAAGCTCAACAAGCGCTTCAAGGCTATCACCGAGCTTGAGTGCGCGATCCACTCCGTCTCCGACGCGATGGGCGAGAAGCTGATATATGAGCCGATGGAGCGCGGCAAGGAGCGCCGCGTGGCCTTCGACGAGAAGCACCCCGAATTTGCGGAGAAGAAGCGCGAGGCCGTCGAGGACGTCATGGCCAAGCGCAGCGAGATAAACGTGGCTGTGAAGGAGCGCGAAGATGCACGCCGCGAGGAACTGGCCGCGAAGAAGGCCGAGCTGGAGGCAAAGCTCGCCGAGCTCAGGAAGACGAACTTCATCCACGCGCGTATCGCGGCGGCGTACCCGCACCTGTCCGAGGGCGAGCACAACGGCGAGAACTTCCGCAAGCTGCGCGACTATATTGAGCAGAAGCGTGCTGAGAAAAAGGGCAAGAAATGAGATTATATTTTACCGGTCACGACTATAAATACGCCGCCGAGCAGATGCTGCTGACGCTCTTTCCGGAGCAGCGGCCGGAATATCCGGAGGGTAAGCCCGACAGCGACCGGATCGAGCTGAAGCTCAGCCACGGAGATAAATTCACTACCGCGAGCTGCCGCATGGTGCTCGGCGGCAAGGTCTATCACGGCCGCGCCGCAGTACGCCGCGAGCTGCTCACGAGCGAGCTGCTGACCGATCGCTACTGCCAGCGGCTCATAAAAAACGCGATGTACCGCGCCGCGCTCGCCTCCGGCGTGCACCGCCCCGCATGGGGCGCGCTGACCGGCGTGAGGCCGGGGAAGATATTCTGTTCCCTGCTCGCCGCCGGGCTGAGCGAGGACGAGGCGACGCGCCGCTTCATCGACGAATACGACGTGACGCCCAAGCGCGCGGCGCTCTGCCGCGACACAAGCCGCGAGACGGTGAAGGCAGTGTCGGAGCTGGGCGAAAAGGACGTCTGTCTCTACGTCGGCATCCCCTTCTGCCCGACGCGCTGCGCGTATTGCAGCTTCGTCAGCCAGTCGGTCGAGAAGAGCATGAAGCTCATCCCGCCGTTCATGAATGCGCTCATAAAAGAAGTCTCCGCGGTCGGCGCGGAGCTGCGCGCGCTGGGGCTGCGCGTCGTGTCGATATACATGGGCGGAGGTACGCCCACCACGCTGAACGCCGCCCAGCTCGACAGACTGTGCACCGCGCTGGAGCGCGAATTCGACCTCGGCGCGCTGCGGGAATACACCGTCGAGGCCGGACGCCCCGACACGATAACCGAGGATAAGCTGCGCGTCCTGCGCGCCCACGGCGTTGACCGCGTCAGCGTCAATCCGCAGACGATGTCCGACTCCGTGCTGGAGACGATAGGCCGGCGGCACAGCTCCGCCGACATCGTTGATGCGCTCGAAAAGGTGCGCGCCGTCGGCGGCTTTGCGGTGAACATGGATCTCATTGCGGGGCTTCCGTCGGACAGCGCGGACGGCTTCCGCGAGACGCTGGATAAGGTGCTCGCGCTCGCGCCGGAGAATATCACGGTGCACACGCTGTCGCTGAAAAAAGGCTCCCGCATCACGCTGGAGGGTTCGCCGCTGCCGTCCCCGGCCGAGGTGTCGGAAATGCTCGACCTCGCGTACGACCGGCTGACCGCGCAGGGCTACGCGCCCTACTATCTGTACCGGCAGAAGTTCATGTCCGGCGGCTTTGAAAACGTCGGCTGGGCAAAGCCGGGCTATGTGAACCTCTACAATATCTGTATCATGGAGGAGCTGTGCAGCATCATCGCAATGGGCGGGGGCGGCTCGACGAAGCTTGTCCGCCATGGCGACGGGCGTAACATCCGGCTCATGGCGCCGAAATATCCGCTGGAATATATCGAGAACATAGAGAAAACCTGCGCCGACAAGGCGAAGATATCTGAGTTTTATAAAGATTGTGAGGAATAAACATGGCATATAAGCTTGAAGAGATCAATTTCAAGACCGTGGCCGACCCAAAGGGCTTCGTCGAAGAGGGCGACGCGGCATATCAGGCGCGCGTTTCCAAGGCGGCGCAGCTGATTGCAGAGAACCGCAAGAACAGCCCCATCGTCCTGCTGTCCGGCCCGTCCGGCTCCGGCAAGACCACTACCTCGATGAAGCTGGCCGATGAGCTGGAGCACATCGGCATCAAGACGCACTATGTCGGCATGGACGACTATTTCAAGACCATCGACCCCGCCACCGTGCCGCGCACACCGGAGGGCGAGATGGATCTGGAGTCGCCACGCTGCATGGACATGGAGCTTCTGAACAAGCACTTCACCATGCTCTCCAAGGGCGAGCGTATCTTCGTGCCGAAGTATGAGTTCTCGCGCAAGATGCGCGTCCAGTCGCCGTCGAAGTCCATCAAGCTCGGCAAGGACGAGATCGTTATCTTCGAGGGCATCCACGCGCTCAACAACATGATAACCGACGTGCATCCGGAGGCGTTCAAGCTCTATATCTCCGCGCGCAGCGACGTGGAGTTCGGCGGCAAGATCGTGTTCAAGCGCACATGGTTCCGTCTCGTGCGGCGCACGGTGCGCGATTATAACTTCCGCGGCTCCGATCCGGCGGAGACGATGAGCATGTGGGCAAATGTCCGCCGCGGCGAGAAGAACAACATCTCCCCGTTCAAGGACAAGGCCAACTTCCAGTTTGACACCTCCCTGCCCTATGAGCTGGCGGTGTTCAACCGTACGGCGACCGAGCTGTTCCGCTCCGTTCCGGAGGGGATCGAACGCTTTGACGAGCTGCGGCAGGTTCTGCCCGCACTCCAGCTCTTCGGCGATATCGACGAGAAGTACGTCGCCAAAGAGTCGCTGATCCGCGAGTTCATCGGCGGCGGAATATACGAATATTAATAGTATAGAATTACAAGCCCTGTTTTTGTGCATATCTCCGAGCATAAAAGCAGGGCTTGACACTATACGGCATTTTATGCTATTTTCGCATTAAGCAAAGGGCGAGGCGGTCAGCTACACCACCCGAAAGGGGGTGAGCAAATGCCGATTATCATTACTCTACATATCTTCGGATACACCGTAACAGTAAGGATAAAAAAGCAGAACCGCCACTCTGCCAAGTGACGGTTCTAAAATGAAACGTTGTGTAACGAGCTGACGTAAAACGTCATCGCCCTTTGTGGTTAACATTATAGCACTGCAAGGGGCGCGGAGTCAATAGGGAAAACCATCAGCGAGGCCAAGAATGGACGAACTGTACTGAATTACATGAAAACAGTCAAGTAAGGCGACAGCGCCTTAGGGGTGATATGATGAGGTATATGCACGGGGATGACAGTAAAGCCTCCCTCGTATCTGTCCGCGCAAGACTTGCATACTGCATCGCGGCGCTTTTGTTTATCGGCTGCATGATATATTTGAACTATAAGGTCATCCACACCGAAGGATTCAGCCTGCCGCTCCTACTCTGTACGCTTGTTCTGATATGCATCTCAAGTATATGCATTCTGCGAACGCTGTGGATGAACTGGAAATATTCCGTTCATGCCGAAGGAATAACTATAAAAACATGCCTGACCTGCCGTTCCATTGCTTGGGACTCAATATGCAGTGGCCGCCGCACCCCGCTTTTGACCGGCAAACATGTTTCAAAAGACTACATTCTTATTTTTCTCTCCGAAAAACCGCCTACAACATTCTACGACCTTCCGGACTTTGAGCATTGTTGGCTGCACAGTGACCGGATCATCCCTATCCGTTACACGAATGAGCGGATTCAGGAACTGCAAAAGTTTTGCCCAGAAAAGTTCAGTATGAACTAGGGAGTTATCTCTGCGGAACATGCTATGGAACCGTATGGTACGCCGAACATTCAAAAATAATCTTGTCGTTCACACCGGATGACAGATAGTGCCGGCCAAATCTCACGAATGAGGTAATTCGCAATGCTGTTATCACTGGCTTCGACTATAATCACCGTCGTTCAGGCCGTCTATATAATACAGCTATGCAAGAATCTAAAGACGGTCAAGCCTGAACAGGGCAAAAAGGTTCTGCTGAAAATAGCCATTCTGGAAGCCGTCAGAATAATTCTGGCAATAATCGCATACAACTTGAATCTGCAAGTACATATGCTTCGCACGACGTTCCCAGTGCTCATCTTCGTAATAGCAATGTATATGAAATTTGCACGGGATGCCAAAGGCAGTTGAGCCGCAGAGCTTCAACAAACCCGCCCCCGTCCACAATCGTGGACGGGGGCGGGTTTATTTTCTCTCACGTTTTACGCGATGAAGTTCAGTGAACCGTACAGGAACTCAAACTTCGTGTCGTACTGCTCCGTCGGATGCAGCAGCATCGGCTCGGAGCTGAGGCCGACGACCTCGCCGGTTTCGGCGTCGACATAGCAGGTGTAGCGCATCCAGGTCGTATAGACGTCCATCTCGTAGAGCGAATCTTCAAGCTTGAAGTCGTAAAACTCGACGTCGGTGGAGTTCAGGTGCAGCTCATAGAGAACGGCCTTGAGAGCCTCGGCAGCGTTGATGATTATATTGTTATTTTTCATTTATCGTCATCCTTTCTTAAAAACGGGTTTGTTTTCCTTGACCTTACGAGCATAGGATACTGCATAATTTTAAGAAAAAAATTAGATAAATTTGAAGAATTATTGAACTGATTTGTGAAAAAATGTGCAGATTCGCAACTTTTTATATCGTTACAGAAAATGTGCTGCCCTTGCCCGGCGTACTGTCGAGCGCGACGGAGCCGCCGTGGAACTGCACGATTTCCTTGACCATCGCAAGCCCAAGGCCGCAGCCGCCGTCCTCCCCGTGCGACGGGTCAGCCTGCCAGAAGCGCTGCCAGACCTTGTCCTGATACTCCGGCGCGATGCCGGGGCCGTCGTCGGAGACGCTGAGCACGGCTTTTCCGCTGTCATCCGTATGCAGCGAGACGCGGATATGCGCGTTGCTGCCGCCGTACTTGTAGGCGTTTTGCAGGAGGTTGACTATCACGCGCGACATAAGCCCCGCGTTGAAGCTCGCCTCGATCCCGGGCTGGATATCCATGGTCAGCTCCGCATTGGAGCCCGGCGGCGGGGGGCACTCCTCGCAGCAGGAGCCGACAAACTCGCTCAGATCCAGCCGCTTCATCGGGTATTTATCGGTGCCGTGCTGCATACGGGTCAGGCCGAGCAGCTCCTGCACGAGCTGCGACATGTGGCAACCCTGCTCCTCGATCACGTTCAGCGATTCGAGGAAATCCTCCCGTGTGCGCGCCTTGCGCTTCGCGCGGTCGCACTCGGCGAGGATGACGGTTATCGGGGTGCGCAATTCGTGCGAAGCGTCCGAGGTGAACTGTCGCTCGGCGTCGAACGACGCTTCGAGCCGCCCGAACATGCGGTCGAACGCCGCGCCGAGCCGCCGCATCTCGCTCGGCCCGCGCGTTATGTTCAGCCGCGCGCTCAGATCCTCACCGGCGGATATGCTGTCCGCGGCGGCGAGTATCTTTTCCATCGGGCGGAACGCCGACCACGCAATGAGCCAGCCGCCGCCGATGGTGACGACCAGCAGGATGGGCAGCAGCGTCGCGGTGAGGATTATAATAGTATGCATCAGGCCGGAGCGATCCTCGGCGGAGATAAGCCCGCGCACCCACAGCCCCGTGACGTCCATGTCCACGTAGCTGTCATAGATATAGTAGGTCTCACCGTCGATGTCCGCCGTGTTTATAACGTTCGGGTCGAGCGGCGTGTTCTCGTCGAAGCTATCCGGCTTCGCGCCGCGGATGAACTCGCCGTCCGTGTCGTAGAACATGCAGTACACGCCGCGGCTGTACATCGACAGGTCGTCCCACTCGAACTTGCCGCGGTCGAACTCGACGTCGTCAACGTTCTTCTGCACGACCTTCACCAGCCGCCCCGCGGGGTCGTCCGTGATGGCGTTGTGGTTCACGACCAGCACAAACACCAGCGTCAGCGCCGCCAGCAGGAGCATCATCAGCGTTATCCACGCCGTAATTCTCAGTTTCGCAGACATTCCTCAGTCCTCCCGCAGTACCCAGCCGCTGCCCCACACGGTGCGGATGAGCTTTTTGTCAAAGCCGGTGTCCATTTTCTTGCGCAGATAGCCGACGTATACGTCCACGACGTTCGAGCCGCCCTCATAGTCGAAGTTCCAGAGGTTGTTTTCGATCATCTCGCGCGTGAGGACGATTCCCTTGTTGCGCAGCATGTATTCCAGCAGCGCAAACTCGCGCGAGGTAAGCTCGATGTTCTTTCCTGCGCGGGTCACCGTCTTGGCCGAGACGTCGACGGTCAGGTCGGCGGCGGTGAAAATGTTGGAGCGGTTGCCGGTGTATTTGCGGCTGATCGCGCGTACGACGGCCAGCAGCTCCGGAAAGTTGAAGGGCTTCACGAGGTAGTAGTCGCCGCCGCTCTCCAGCCCCTCCACACGGTCGGCAATGCTGTCGCGCGCGGTGAGAAACAGCACCGGCGCGCCGTTGCCCTCGCGGCGCATCTGCCGCACGGCGTCAAGCCCGCTCATGCGGGGCATCATTATGTCCATTATCATCACGTCGTAGTCGGCAGAGCGGGCGTATTCCAGCGCCTGGACCCCGTCGAAGCACGCGTCCACGCTGTACCCCTCGTCCTCCAGCGCCTCGCAGATGATCTTGTTAAGACGCTTTTCGTCCTCCGCAACAAGTACCCTCATATTTTCCTCCGTTCCGCCGCACGCGGCAGCGTTCCATTATGTAATATATTCTGACAGAAAAAATTATGAAAAGTTTTAATTATTTTCTTAAAATATTTTACTATACTCAGACCGTAAAGTGAAGCAGAAAATATCGTTATCATAACCGGTCATGGAGGAATCAGCATGAAAAAGGCTCTGAAAACAGCTCTTATCATTCTCATAGTTCTGCTCATAATCGGCACGGCCATAGGCGGATATTTCATCTGGCGGCACCACGCGCTCTATATCGGCGCAGACGCGGCGCTCGGCGCAGCGTTGGACGACGCCGGGGTGCTCGCGGCTGAGACATTTGACGTCGATGTCGACTTTGAGCACAAGTACGGCCGCAGCTGGTACGAGGTACAGTTTGAAACTGCCGAGGCGGAGTACGATTATATAATCGACGCCGGGACGGGGGAGGTCCTGAAGGCGGCCGCAAAATAACGCGCCGCCCCGCCGAGACAGCTCCGGAGCACGCCGGATATATGCATGGATGCAGAAAGTTACCGTATACGCCATTACACCCCTCTTTTTCTTTTCCTGAACACTATCAACGAAATCCCGCCGGGACGTGCTTCCCAGCGGGATTATTCGTGGTTATAGGCATATACTGCTCTTTATATGGCACATCTCAGCGCAGCAATCCTTTCCGCTTTTTACATATAAACCGGAGTTTTTTGAAGCTGAACCGCATTTCATTCGCAAGGTCACACGCAATACTCAATTGGAGGTTTTCGTCCGAGTCAACGTCAAACTCGCCATATCCCCACGTCAGTCTGCCCAAGATCCCGTCGGCGAACGAATCAGCAGCAATGCTTACCCCCGTCACCGACAACAGTTCAAGCCGGACGATGTCCTTGCCGTCCGTCAGTTTCAGCTCGCAGGAATACGTGACCTTCTTCAAAATAATGTTCTTCTTTGAAACAAAATTTATTTCAAGGAAGTCATAGTCATGGAATCCGTCTCTTGCAAGTAGTTCAGCAACGAATTTCTCCGGCAGGCGCTTTTTTATCGTTTCAAACTTCGCGTAATACCGTTGACTGTTTACTGCCCATTCTTTCGTCGCGCTCTCACGAATCCATTCGCGCTAGTCGTTCATGTCTCTCCACAATTCTTTCGTAAAATACTGCATGTTCCCTCCGGTTCAAAAGTCTTTTTTGCCGGGCACTTACTATGCTGTCAGTCTCCGTCAACTCCCGACGGCAGCTTTCGCATCACCCTGCGCATACCCAAAGCCGCGATGCCGGATGCCGCAAAAAGCACATAAATCAGTATAAATCTCCATTCCCTCAGGAAAGACGTCAGCGCGCCGTCAAGAACACTGAGCACCGCAAAAACCGTAATCAAAGCACTTGCCGTCAGCGTAACCACAAACAGGCCGCACACTACACCGTAAACCAGACTCATGCGTGATACTCTGCTTTTCTTTCTGAAGAGAAGCACAAACGCGGCAACCGCGAGCAGCACTATCAAAAGCGTAAAGATACACGGATACAAATCTCCTTCATCTCTAAGCGCTCCAATCAATTGAGGCAAAGACTCGCCCATTTGCATATCAATCATGGTGCAATAGCCATTATATGCCAACAGCCATGTCAGTCCCGCATCCGCGAACCCCAAAAAGGATATCATTCGTCCGAGCTGAAAGAGTTTTTTATCCATTACTTCCTCCGAAATTCTGTGCAATGCGTCTTATGCCTGCTAACTACACTGTTCAGGCGTTGATTCCGTACCACTTCAGCTTGTTCCTCAAAGAAGCCTATTCCACAACTGCATATATGATCTTCCCTGTGTTCAAGTTCCATATTGTCCTTACGCTGCTGTCAACGGAGAAAGCAAAATTCATGTTTCCGCTCGATTTGATGCATAATCTGTCGTTCTCATGTCTTATCTCGTCTATCGTCGGCTCGTCTGCGCACGCCGCATAATTATATACGTAGAATTGTGATATTTCCCTGCACACCGGCTCCGGATATTTCAAGTCTGCCAGTGCCGAGTAAAGCACGTCATAGACCCGCTCTTCGTCCTCGGACAAATTCTCGCAGTCTATCTCCAGCCATGGGCAGTCCATGCCGCCCGTAATCGCAAGACTATCATAATCTGCGCGTCTCGCAGAACTAGCCAGCAAGTATACAATGACCACCGCAAACATCACGGCTGCAAGCGCCGCCGCGTGCCAATATGTCTTTTTCATTTCGTCTCCTATCGACAATAGGAATTCAAATTATAATTGTCCGGTAAAGTACGGAGAAAATATTTTTCTGTTTTCTTCATTATTCTCAAAAGAAAGATAGTGTCCGTGCAGAGCATAGGCAATGCTATTACTGAATTTTTTGTAGGGTTTGTTTTCTGCACATACTATCATTTCGCTCGTCAAAGTCCGGCCTTTTCCTAACACAAGCAGACTGCCTACATAGCAAAAATTCGACCACAAATATGTTTTCACTTTAATCTTCCCAAAAAGGATATAGCATGTAATACCGGCGCAATTGACTTCCCATTCCAAGTTTATCAGCATGAATATCAGGAAAAGAATAAGCATTAGTAAACCCAATACTGCGCAATCCCATTTCTCACCGGAAAATGCAGAACGGATAGCTAGTATTAAAAGCACACCGAAAAAAGCATACAAACAAATATTGATCTCCTTTAAGTTTTTTGCTTTTTTTTATTTTCATATGAGCTGTATTCTCTCCTATTTTATTTACACGGGAACCTAAGTTAGTTTCTCTCACCCCAAGAGTACCAAATACAGGGCTGCATGTCAATTCTCTCCATGCGCGGCGGCGCCGTTTTTATAGAAAAAATGCCTCCGTATCTGCATACGGAGGCATTCTATGTAACTTATATCAGTTGACTGCGACCGGTTCGGACTGTTCCGCCTGTGCCGGGGCTTCGGGAGTCTCTGCGGGCTTCTGCGCGTCATCGTTGCAGATGAACGCCATGATGGTATTTATGACCGCCGCAACGGCGACAGCTGCCATGGTGAGCAGAACAAGACCCGTGACCTCGGAGCCGACGATGCGGGACATCGGGTACTCATTGCCGCCAAAGAGGTTGATGGCAATGATGCCGCCGAGGGACAGCGCAAAGGCGATAACGCCGAGCGTGGCGGATGCGCCAGAGACTGCGCACAGGCCAAGTATCGCGGCGGCAACACCGGCGAGGCAGGCAAGCGCCGCAACGATGGTGAGAATAACGCGGGTGATGATCTCGGCGGTGACGACCTCGGTGGTGTCATCGACGAAATCACGTCCGGCCTGAACAACAAGCGCGGCCTTCTCAAGGTCAACTACCGGCTCGTCATTGAGAACCACGATCTCGCCGTTCTCGTCAAGACGCCAATAGTTGAAGTCCTTGCCAAGTCTGCTGGCGATGCTCTTGACCTGCGCCTTGCCCTCCGCGTTGCGGTAGGTCTCGGTTCCGATAACGAGGTCAAGCGCGTCGGCTATCTGCTGCTGGCCGCCTTCAAACACGGCGAGCTGGGCTGCGCCTGCGGCAAGCTTGGCAGCACCCGCGGCGAGTCTCGACTGACCGGCGGCGTAATTGGCGTACCCGGCGTCAAGAGCCTTCTTCGCCTCGGCGAGCTTGAGGTCGTTCTCGTCGAGCGCTATCTTGGACTCCGCGAGCTTCTTCTCGCCGGCGGCAATGGTAGCCTCGGCCTCGGCGATCTTCTTCTCACCCTCGGCGACCTTCTTCTGACCGGCTTCGTACTCGGCTATCTTGGCCTGACCGGCTTCATATTCGGCGACGAGGGAATCCATGGAGTAGCCGGTGTTGGCAAGCTCGGCCTCGAAGATACGCTTCGCGGCGGCAACCTCGATGGCGAGGACAGCGGCTCTGTCATTATCACCCTCGGCGACGGCTTTATCATACTGCTGCTGGAGATTCACATACTGGTTGTGAAGCGGCTTGACAATGGCGTAGATCGGCTGAACCTTTGCCAGCTGCGCTTTGCCTTCCTCATAAGCCTGCTTATTGGCGGCGAGAGTGGCCTTGCCTTCCTCAAGCTCCTTCTTGCCCTGTTCAAGCTCTATCTTACCGGCTGCGATGGCGGCGACGCCTTCATCGTATGCCTTATGAGCCTCGGAGAGCTTGGCGGAGTTGGCGTCATAGGCCGCCTGACCCTCTTCAAGCTTCGCCTTACCGGCGGCAAGCTCCGCACGGCCGGCATTGTAGGTGCCGAGGCCGTCTCTGTACGTGCCTACACCGTCGGCATAGACGTCGGAATTCGCGGCAAGCTCCGCGATACCGGCATCCATCAGATCGAAGTTGGCAAGAGCTTCTTCACGGATCTCTTCCCAGATTTCCTTGCAGTCAAGCTCGTCCTTAACGCTTACGCCGCAGGCCCAAGCGCCTACCAGACAGACCAGTGCAAGAATTGCGCTGAAGATTCTGAGCAGTACTTTCTTCATTGTGTTTATCCTCCCCTGAACACAGACCTTTATTAAATTATATTCCGGAACATTAAGAAAATAATTAAATTATGCCCCGATCATTGGCCTGTGCTATCTACAAACTATGCTCCCTCCTCGGAGCGGGACATATGCCGATCCTTTATTCGGCTTTGGGCTCTCCCGTGCCCTTGTGTCTCGGTTTGCGATATGGATTCCTGCGGCGATTTCCGCCGCGCGGCGCGCCGTTTTCCTTGGCCGCCGTATCTTTTGCATGAGACTGCTGCGCAGGCACCTGCTTTGTTTTCTGCTCAATGGGTCTCTGCTCCGCGCCTGACTTTGCGCCGCCCCTGCCGTGACCGCGGCGGCGGTTCGGCTTATTATTGGGCTTTTCGCCCTGATGCGCGGGTTTGGGCTGTTTCTCGCCCTCAGGCTTCTGCCTGCGGCTGCCGGACGCCTTCTGGCCGCCCTCCGGCTTCTCCGTTTTCTCCGTCTTTTCGGCCTTTGTCTCCTCGGATTTCGGCTTGACGGAACGGCGGCGGCGATTGCCGCTTCTCTTTTTCTCTTCCTCGGCGGGTGCGGGTTCCGGCGTGGGTGCGACCATCATCGGTATCGCCCACTCGTCGACCTTCTCATCCTCTTCCTCCTCAGGCTCCGGCACATAGTGCAGCACCTTCGGAAGCGGCTCTCCCTCCTTCGGCCGTCCGCCCGGGACAGCGGCAAGCTCGTTGGCCTTGAACAAATGCAGGGCATCGTCCGAATCGTTATCCAGCTTGACCTTGACGGTCTGGCGCAGGAGATTGACCTGCACGGCGGTGCCGTAACCGTCCTTCGTCTCGACGAAAGCGCCCTGCTTCGGAACCTTCTTCAGCAGTTCCTCGTACGCCTCCTGCTCATAGCGCAGGCAGCACATCAGGCGGCCGCAGCTGCCGGATATCTTGGTGGGGTTGAGCGAAAGCGACTGCACCTTCGCCATTTTCGTGGACACCGGCTGGAAATCGTCCAGGAACTGGCTGCAGCAGTACGGCCGACCGCAGATGCCTATGCCGCCGATCATCTTTGCCTCGTCCCTGACGCCGATCTGGCGCAGCTCGATTCGGTTGCGGAAGATGCCCGCAAGATCCTTTACCAGTTCGCGGAAGTCGACCCGCCCGTCGGAGGTGAAGAAGAACATCGTCTTGTTCCCCTCGAAATTGCACTCCACATCCACCAGCTTCATGTCTAGCCCGTGCTCGGCGATCTTCTGCTGGCATATCTCGAAGGCTTCCTTCTCGCGCTTTTTGTTTATCTCGGTCACGCGCAGGTCATCCGCCGTGGCGATTCTCACCACAGGACGGAGCGGCTGCACGACCGCGGTCTCCATGACCGCGTGATTTCCGCGGATGCAGTCGGCGATCTCCAGGCCCTTGGAGGTCTCGACTATGACCTTGTCCCCGGTCTTGATATCCAGCTTGCCTGGATCGAAGAAATAGTTTTTTCCGCGGTTTTTGAACTTTATACTTACAACATCAATCAATTATTTTTCCTCTGCTCTATGCCGTCGGCAGCGATTCCACTGCCAGCAATCCAAAAATATGCTTTACGCCCGTATTGACCTGAAGCATCGCGCCGCAGCGCGAAAGCACCGTGCCCAGACGCAGTATCTCCGCCCGATCTATGCTGGGGTTCTTCTCGCGCATACACAGCATTTCCGTGAGAAGTTCTCCCGCGCAGGCGACGAGATCCGCAGCGTCGCGCACATCCATACCCTCGTTCGCGGTACACCAGCGGAACAGGCGCAGCCTGTCCCCCGCGGCGACGGCCTTGAGATAATCCGACGCGAGCTTTTTCATCGCGGCGTCCATCTGCTTTTCGCCGCCGGAGCTTATCTCCATGCAGCGGGAGCGCACCGTCGGCAGAAGCCGCTCGGAATTCACAGTGCACAGGATAAACACGACCCACGCGGGCGGCTCTTCCAGAAGCTTCAGCGCCGCGTTCTGCGCGCTCTCATTCATCAGCTCCGCCTCGTGTATCACGTACACCTTGCGCTCTGCCTCGTTCGGCAATATACTGGCATCCGCCGCCATTGCGCGCACCTGATCGACCATGATCTCGCGCTTGGGGCGACCCTTATCGTCCGTCATGCGCCGGACATCTATGATATCCGGATGTATTCCCGCGGCCGCTTTCCGGCAATCCCTGCATTTGCCGCAGGGCTTCGGCTCCGCGCCGCTGCATACCGCGCGCGCGGCAAGGCGCGCCGCCTGCGCGTCACAGTCGTCCGCGGATGGGGCGGCGATTATATACGATTGGGAAAGTCTCGAAGCTTCTCTCATGGCAGCGTCTCCGTTCCGCCGCGGCAAGGCAGCAACATGTCCAAGCCCTGCCCGAATCGAGAGGTAGGCCGCGTGCAGTCACATGTGTATATATTTTACAAGCTTTGTGCTTAACAGTCAATAAAAAGCGTACTGTGCAGAAGAAATTATAATAGATTGCTTCAAATATGTCAAATATATAATTACAAAAAAGCGTCAATTTTTGGACACTTATTTCAATCTGACGTAATGAAAATTTTTCATGTTACATGATGTAACAACCGGCCTCATCCGATTTTCCTTGCACTTTCGGAATTTCGGCCTTATACTATGAAATACTACACAGAGAGAAGGGATAATATGACCTTGACCGCCGCCGCGCAATGGCTGAACACGGCCTTTGCCGGCTACGACAAAGCGATTCTGAAAATAATGCATTCTCTTGCCGGTGCGCTCGGCCCCGTGCTGACGCCGCTGATGAAGCTCATCACTTTCCTCGGCGAAAAGGGACTGCTCCTCCTGCTGCTGTCGCTCGTGCTGATGTGCTTCGCGCGCACGCGCCGCATAGGCGTATGCGTGTTCGGCGCGGTATGCTGCGGCGCGCTGATAACGAACTTCATCCTAAAGGACTGGATAGCACGGCCGCGCCCGTTTGAAACGGTCGATCTGTACCGCCAGTGGTGGCAGGCCGTCGGCTCCCCCGCCGAGGACGGCTACTCCTTCCCCTCCGGCCATGTGACGGCCGCGGCGGCGGGCATGACGGCGCTGTGCCTGATGCGCGGCAGGAAGCTTGTCGTGCCGTCGGTGATAGTCGTTCTGCTGATGGCCATATCGCGCAACTATCTCATGGCGCACTACCCGTCAGACGTGCTGTTCGCGGCAATCATAGGCATGGCCTCGGCCTTCATCGCGTATTACATCACGCGGCTCATCTTCCGTCTGCTGGAGGATCACGAGGACGCCGGTATATGCGCGTTCGTGCTGAATTTCGACCTTCCGGTACGGCTGCCCGGCGGATATAAGGGACGGCACGAAAAATAATAAAACTCATAAAAAATAACGGAGAACTGCTTTTCGCAGTTCTCCGTTTTTTACATTTCGGGGTCATTACATAACGCCGGTGGCTTCCTTGCTCTTGGCTATCGCCGCGTTGAGCTTGCGCGCCGGATAGTACAGGACGAGTCCCAGCACCATGAACAGCACGCACATCAGCAGCAGGATGATCGCACAGCGGGCGTAAGTCCCGTCGTAGAAGCCGCCGATAGTCTCGCGGATCATGTCCATACCGTAGTGGAACGGCATGAAGTCATAGAGATCTTGGAAGAACTGCGGCAGAACATGGTACGGATAGGAACCGCCGGAACCGGCGACCTGAATGACCATGATGATGACGGAGAGCGCCATGCCGATGTTATCAAGCGCGTAGACAAGGCTGTAGTTCATGAACACGAAGTTCAGCGAGCATATCATGCAGGCCAGGATGAACCGTCCGGGCGCGACGCACTGGATGCCGACATAGTACAGGCAGCCAAGCGAGGTGACGAGCGCCTGAAGGATACCGATGCCGAGGAAGAGCGTGAAGCGTCCGAAGTAACGCTGGATGCCGCGCGTGCGGCCGAGCTCGGGGTAATTCACCGGCACCTTTATCATCGTCGCCGCGAGGAGCGAGCCGACGAACAGCGCCAGCATTATGTAGTACGGTGACATGGCGGAGCCATAGTCGCTGATCTCATAGACGATCTCCGTGCGCATATCGACCGGAGACGTGAGGTAATCGGCCAGGCCGTCGGGGTTATCCTCAAGCACCTCCATGAGACGCTTGAAGCCGTCACTGTCAACAAAGCGGCGTACATCGTCCGCAAAGTTGGACAGATATTCATACACGGTATTGGACAGCGATATTGCCGCGTCTATCGAGGTCATGCCGTCGCCGAGGGCGGAGCTGTATCCGCGCAGCGTATCGGCCACGCCGTTGACCTTGCCCGCGCTGCCCATCAGCACGTTCTGTATCTCATTGAGCGCCGCCTGCGCGCTGTTGGCCGCGCCCGTGATATGGTCGGTGACGTTCTCGTTGAAGGTGAGTATCGCAGTGCGGATCACGTCGCGCATCTCGTTTATCTTGTCGATGATCTCCTGACGGATGCCGGGATCCTCTATCTGATCGACCTTCTGGCGTATCTCCTCAAGCTTCGCTATGGCGTCGTCGATATACTTGGTCAGGCTCGGCGTGGAGACCTCGATGGCTTTGAGCTTCTCCTCGATCTTGTTCAGAAGCTCAAGTATCTTCTGCTGCGCGGCGGTGCCGCCGTTCCAGGAGCTTATATTGTCGATCGCGCGGTTTGCCGCTTCCTTTGCAACGTTCAGCGAATCGACGCCCGCGGCGAGCTGATCGTGCTTGAAGGTCAGGTCGTTCATCACCTTCAGGCTCCACTCCATCATCTTGAGCTGCGAAGTGGGCTCGCCGATGTTGCTCAGCTCATTGCGGATGCTCGCGATATGCGTCAGGTCGTCGTCAAAGCTCATCAGCGGGTCTGCCGCGTTGAGCGACGTCAGCTCTGCGGCCAGATCCTCGAGGGTCTTGTCCATCTCGGTGAGCTTCGCGTCGATCTCCTCGTTCGAGAGAGAGAAATCGAAGTTCTTGATGTCCTGATTTATGCCGTCCATCGTGGTGTACGCCGCGCCGACGCGATCCTTGCGCGAGACAATCTCCGTTTCAAGCGCGTCGATATCGCTTATCAGCGCCTTGACCTCGGCGATCATCTCGTCGCGCACGGCCTCGGCGTCCATGCTCTCGATGAGCGACTTTATCTTCTCAATGCGCGCGATCGCGCGGTCGAGTATCGCGGACGGGTCGGGGATGCGTCCCTTGAGCGCTTCAAGCTTTGCTTCAAGGTCGTCGAGTATCTGGTTTATCGCTTCCTTGAGCAGCGGCGTGCCGCCCCAAGAGCTGATGATGCCGAGCAGGGAATCGAGATCCTTGTCGATGTCGTCAAGCGCCTTGACGATGTTGTTTGACAGGTCGCCCGCGACGCTGGAGCCGGTGCCGATGGCGTTGCTCACGGAGCCGACGGTGTTGCCGGCATTGATTATCACTTCGCCCGCATCATTTATCGTCGCGGCGGAGACCTCCATCAGGTTCCCCGTCTGCGTCAACAGGTTTTTGACCGAGCCGAGAATGACGTTCAGCTCCTGAAGCTGTTCGCAGGCATTGTCCAGCGCGTTCGTGAGGCTGTTCGCAACGTCGTCCGCGTCAAGGCCGAAGGCACGAACCATGGAGCTTATGGTGTTCACCGCGTCCGCCGCTTTCTCAACGATGGTAGCGTTTATCTGCTCCTGAACGGCGGTCTTGGCCTTGTTGGTTATCTTAGGCGCGATCGCGTTTTTCTTCTCGTTTTCGTAGTATTCTATCTGCGGGTGCCGCAGCTCCCCGCTCATAATGCTGAGAAAGTCTCCGGTAAACTCCGGCGGCACGATCAGCGCCGCATAATACTTGCCGGAGTAGACGCCGGACAGCGCCTCATCGCGCGTGTCGAGGAAGACCCAGCCCATCTGATCGTTGGACTCCAAGCCCTCCATGACCATCTCGCCGATGTTGAGCGTCATGCCGAGCAGCTCCGCGCCGTCGTCCTCATTTGCAACGGCGACCTTGATGTTCGACGTGGAGGCCGGGCCGTAGGGGTCCCAGTTGGAGAGGATGTTGAACCACGCGTAAAGCGAGGGCACAAGGCACAGACCCATGATGACGACAACTGCCACGACGCTCTGGCCAAGGCGCTTCATATCAAGGTGAATTATTTTACCTATCTTTTTCATGCCTTATCCTCCGATGCGCCCTTTGCCCCGTCCTTGCCGGACTCATCCTTGTACTCGGCGCGCAGCTCGTCTATTATCTCGTCTACCTCATCGTTGGGGACGGCAACCGTCTTGCGCTGTGTCATAGCGGTGCGGGCGGCCTCCGTCGCGGCTTCCAGCTCGGTTATCGTCTCGGCAAGACGCTGGCGGCGCTGGCGGACTACGATATCCGCCGTCTCCTCGCCGAAGTCCTGCTCGCGGCGTGTTATCTCCTCCACCTTGCGCTTCAGCTCGAAGTTCAGGTACTCCACCGCGATGAGGTACGCCGCCACAGCGAACATCGTCGCGATCCACATCAGCAGGAAGATGACCTTCGAGCCGTTTGTGATGAACATTATCGTCAGAAACAGCACGGTGGAAATTATCAGCGCCCAGAGTCCCTTATGGATGCGAACCTGATTCGCGTAATACAGTGTCTTGACCTCGTCAACGAGGCGGTCATACAACTTATGATAGCTATGCTCTGACATTGTACTGCACCTCCTTAGAACAGTCCGGTCTCTTCGAGACGCTCTTCCATGAAATGATTGACTCCCATGAACGGCTTACGCACAAACAGGCCGATGCCCAGCGCCGCCACGGCAAATATCAGCAGCTGCGAAAGCTTGGTGACATATATATTGCCGTACAGGCCGCAGATGCATTCGCGCATTGCGTCGATAGCATAGGGGAAGGGGAAGAACAGATATATCTTCTGGTACACCTCCGGCAGCAGCTCTATCGGGAAGGTGCCGCTGGAGCCTGCGATCTGGAGAACCATGATGACGACGACTATCGCCTTGCCGACATCGCCAAAGGACACGGCCAGAGAATATATCAGCAGGCTGAAGGTAAAGCTCGTGACGAAGCCCGTCAGGTACAGAAGCCCCGGCTCCAGACATTGTATCTTCAAAATCAGCAGGTCGCCGGTGATTATTATCGCGGTCTGTATCTGGCTCATCACGAAGAACAGCAGATACCGGCCGAAGAACAGCTGCACGGGCTTGGGGTTCACAAGTCCCTCGGGGCTTGCGTGCGGCTTGAGTATCGCAACGAGGATAACGCCGCCGACCCATACCGCCAGCACCGAGTAGAACGGAGCCATCGCGGAGCCGTAGTTTGCTATCGGGTATATCGGGGTGACGCTGGTCTGCACTATCTGCGCGAGGTACTGGCCGTAGACCGCCGGACTGCCGCCCAGCAGGTCGACAAGCGCGGCGAAGTAGTCCTCGTCGGTCGTGATGCTGTCGAGCTTCTGCAGCGTCTCCGTAAGGGATGCGATAACGCGCGAGGCTGCGGGCTGCATCGCGTGGAGCGTATCGTCCAGCGCGGCTTTTGTGCTCTCGACGGCGTCGCGCAGGACGAGCGCGTCGTTATTCAGCTTGCGCACACTGTCAAGCGTCGTCGCAACGTTGAGGAAAATGTCCTCGACGGCCTTGGTAAGCTCCTCGACGGAGGGGACGATGGTGTCCGTCAGGCCGAAGATGGTATCAACGATATCCGTGCAGTCGCCGATGGCCTCCTGAATATCGTCCCTGTGCGGCAGGGCATTGAGCCACTTGCCGAGGTCGTAGAAGTTATCGGCTATCTTCTGCGCGAGAGCCTTTGCGTCCTGCCCGACCTGAGTGTCTCCGGGGATCGCGTTGCCCCAGCCGCTCACCTTATCGCCGCAGGCTATCGCGTCGGCGGCGGCCTTCTCGACCGCTTTCTTCGCCGCAGCTATCGCCTCGGCATTGCCGGACTCGATGGCGTTCTGGAGCCGGTCGAGCGATGCCTGCACCTTTTCAAGCGCCTCATACACAGCGAGGTCTATCTGCGCCACGTTGTCGCGTATCTCGCTGCCCTCCGGAAGCTTGGAGTTGATGTCGGCAATTATCTTATCCAGCTCCGAGGTGTCGATGCTGATGTTGCCGCTGCCGCCCGCCGCGAAGTTATCCAGCGCGCGCTGCGCCGCGTTCAGCGTGGTCAGCGCCTGCTGCAGAACGACGTGCAGCGCCTCTCTGGGGTTATCCTCAGCGATCTCGGCAGAGATGACATTCGCCTGCTCCATGATACCGCTTATCAGAACTTCGAGATAGTTCTCGTTTATCGAGCGCTTGAGCGACTCGACCGCAGTGTCGGTTATCTTGGTCGCAACGGCGTTCTTCTTTGCGTTTTCATAGTAGGTTATCTCAGGCTTGCCGTTCCACATAGTAAGCATGTTGTACATGTTATAGGAGAAGTTCTCGTCAATGACGACGGCGGCGTAGTATTCGCCGGAGTACACACCGTTGACGGCCTGCTCCTCGCTGTCTGTGATGACCCAGTTGATGGCCGTTGACTCGCGCAGGTCTTCGATGATATCGTCGCCCTTGTTGACCTTCTCGCCGGTATCGGTCACATAGCCCTTGTCCATCGACGCGACGGCAATGGAGATATTGCCCGTGTTGCCGTAGGGATCCCAGTTCGAATAGATGTTGAGCCATGCGTACAGACTCGGCAGGATCATTATTGCTATCGCCACGACGAAAGCGAAGAAATGCCGGCTGAGAGACTTGACGTCCCTCCCGAAAATTTTGAATATGTTTCGCATAATTCCTCCGTACCCGCTGACAATTATTCTTACATTCTAAACATTATATATTTTTGCTTTTTCTTTGACAACAACAAAAGTATCTCAATTCTGCGCATGGGCGCGGTTTTGCATAAAAATCAGTCATTTCAGCCCTTAAGTTTAGGCCACATAACACGCCGTCCCTCGGTTTTGACGAAAACCGAGGGACGGATGTTCCTATATTATTTATATAGATCGAGCTGGCGCTCTACCTGCGCCATCTTCTTCACCTTGGGCGCGTTGAACACTTCGCCGCGGGCAACGACCATCGCGGGAGTGCGCAGAGCCTCAAGGCTGTCGAGCGGGTTTTTCTCCGTGACGACAAAGTCGGCGCACTTGCCCGCCGCGATGCTGCCGGTGACGTCGGAAAGTCCGGCGATCTCCGCGTTTATCATCGTCGCGGTGTGCAGCGCGAAAGCGTTCGACACGCCGCAGTATTTATGGAAATAGTTCAGCTCGCGCCACATGTCGTAATGCGTGATGTACGGGCAGCCCGTATCGGTGCCGAGGCCGACGGTGATGCCGGCGGCAAGGCAGGCGCGGGCGCAGTCTATCATGCCGTTGAACACGACCTCGCCGTTATACTTCTCCGTCTCGGTGATGTGGCTGACCTCGCGGTCAAACAGTGCGTAGGGCAGCGCGGGAGATATCGTCGTCACCAGCGCCGCTCCCCTCTCCTTGAAAAGGGAAATAATATGCTCGTCAGGCTTTGCGCCGTGCTCTATGGTGTCAACGCCGTTTTCAAGCGCGACGCGCACGCCCTCCGGACTCTCCACATGCGCGGCAACCTTGTAGCCCAGCCGGTGTGCCTCGTCACACGCGGCCTTGACGTACTCGGGCGGCATCTTCAGCGCGCCCGGCTCGCCCTTCACGGTCGCGTCCAGCACGCCGCCGGTTATCATCAGCTTTATAAGATCTGGCTTGCCGGAAGCAATCTTCGTGACAAGATCTTTCGCCTCCTCGGCGCTGTGCGCCTCATACGCAAGCGAGCCTGCCATATGCCCGCCGGGCACGGAGACCGCCATGTTCGCCGCGAGGATGCGCGGGCCGACGTACTTCCCGGCCTTTATCCCGTCGCGTATCTTGCCGTCGTACTCCATGATGCCGCCGACGGTGCGGATGGTGGTGACGCCGCTCATGAGCTGGGTCTTGGCGTTCGCGGCGCAGATGATCTCGACCACGCGCCGCATGAGCGCGGTGCTCGTGACGGTCTTTACAAGCTTGGTATTATCGGCCTGCTTTTTCTTCGGGCGGCCGGAGGCAGGCAGGTGCAGATGCAGGTTTATAAGCCCCGGCATAATATACTTGCCGCCGAGATCTACCTTCTCGCAGTCCGCGCCCTCGCTGCCCGCGGGGACAATGCCGACTATCTTCTCGCCGTCGGTGATGATGCTCATGCCCTTCTGCGGCTGCATATTTTCGCTGCCGTCGAGTATAATGCCGTTTATATACGCTCTTTTCATGGCAATGCTCCTACTATTATATTTATGCTCTGATTATAGCCGCGCTGCGCGGATTTTTCAAGGCTACATAAAAAGTTCAGAGCATTGTGACGAAAGCCGTCCTCCGGATATCCGTTCTTTTTGTCTGTGATGATGATTGACATTATAAACCTAAATGGCTAAAATATGTCGTACACTACCTATTAGAGAGGTGAGCTTAATGGATTGCGAAATACCGATAGGTGCGCGCTTCTCGATACTGCACCGCAGCTTCCGGCGGCGCATCGACGAGCTTATCGGCGAGCAGGGACTCACGGGAGTTCAGGGCTTCGTGCTTTGCGAGCTGCACCGCATGGAGATGGCCGGACTTGAGGAGATAAACCAGCGTGACCTCGAACGTGCGACGCACCTCAGCCACCCGACGCTCAACGAGATAATCAAACGTCTTGAGGCCAAGGGCTTCGTGAGCTGCCGCGTGAGCACGCGCGACCGGCGCTCGAAATGCATCGTCTCCGCGCCGATGGCCGGAGAGGTGTTCCGCTGCATGGACAGCCTTGACCGCACGGTCTTTGACGAGCTGTGCCGCGGGCTGAGTGAGGAGCAGACAGCCGAGTTTCTGAATACCACTGATATTATGCTGAAAAACGCCATGGACATGTACCCCGCGCAATGTCTCGGCGGGAAGGGATGTGACGGCACATGATAAAAAGACTTGCCGGATGCGTGAGAGAATACAAAAAGCCCACGATTCTCACGCTGATCTTTATAGTGGGCGAAGCGTTTATCGAGACCTTTATCCCGTTTATAACCGCAAAGCTTGTGAACCTGATAAAATATAACGCTCCGATGGAGCAGGTCGTGCGCATCGGACTGTTTCTGGTGCTGATGGCCTGTCTGTCGCTCTGCTGCGGCGGCATCGCGGGCGCGACCTGTGCCAAAGCGTCCACAGGCTTCGCGCGCAATCTGCGCCACGATATGTTCGAGCGTGTGCAGAGCTTCTCGTTTGAGAATATCGACAGGTTCTCCTCCGCCTCGCTCGTAACGCGTATGACCACTGACGTCAGCAACGTCCAGATGTCGTTCATGATGATAATCCGCATGGCGATCCGCTGCCCGTTGATGTTCATATTCTGCATCGTGATGGCCTTCATCATGGGCGGCAAGCTCGCGCTGACCTTCGTGGTCGTTGTGCCGGTGCTCATATTCGGCCTGCTGATGATAGCGCGCAAGGCGATGCCCGCGTTCCGCGCCGTGTTCCGCAAGTATGACCGGCTCAACGAGTCGATCGAAGAGAACGTCCGCGCAATGCGCGTCGTCAAGGGCTTCGCGCGCGAGGACTATGAAAAGCAGAAGTTCGGCGCAGCGTCCGAGGATATCTGCGGCGACTTCACCCATGCCGAGCGCATCGTCGCGCTCAACTCCCCGCTCATGCAGCTGTGCGTGTACTTCAACATGGTGTTCATAATGATAGTCGGCTCCAAGCTCGTCATCACGAGCGGCGGCCAGACCATCGACGTCGGCCAGATGTCCGCCATGCTGACCTACGGCTTCCAGATACTCATGTCGCTGATGATGATCTCCATGATCTACGTCATGCTCACGATGTCCGCAGAGTCCGCAAAGCGTATCTGCGAGGTTCTGGCCGAGGAGCCTGCGCTCAGGAATCCCGAAAACCCCGTCACCGAGGTCAAGGACGGCTCAGTCGACTTCGACGGCGTTTCGTTCAAGTATTCCGCAAAGGCGAAGAAATTCGCCCTGCGTGATATCGACCTGCACATCGCCGCCGGCATGACTGTCGGCATTCTCGGCGGCACCGGCTCCAGCAAGACCACGCTCATCCAGCTCATCTCCCGCCTTTACGACACCACCGAGGGCAGCGTCCGCGTCGGCGGCGTGGACGTGCGCGATTACGACATGGAGACACTGCGAAACAGCGTCGCGGTCGTGCTTCAGAAAAATCTGCTGTTCTCCGGCACGATAAAGGATAACCTCCGCTGGGGCAATCCCGACGCGACTGACGAAGAGCTCGTCGCGGCCTGCAAGCTCGCGCAGGCGGATGATTTTGTCCGCTCCTTCCCCGACAGCTACGACACATGGATCGAGCAGGGCGGCACGAACGTCTCCGGCGGCCAGAAGCAGCGCCTGTGCATCGCGCGCGCACTGCTCAAGAAGCCGAAGGTGCTGATCCTCGACGACTCGACCAGCGCCGTCGATACCCGCACCGACGCGCTCATCCGCGCGGGCTTCAAAGCCTATATCCCCGAGACCACAAAGATAATCATCGCGCAGCGCGTGGCCTCCGTGCAGGACGCCGACATGATAATCGTCATGGACAACGGCCGCATCGCCGCGACCGGCACTCACGACGAGCTGCTGCGCTCCAGCGAAATATACCGCGAGGTCTGCCAGCAGCAGGCGAACGGAGGCGACAACGATGAGTGATAAGATCAAAAACGCGCCCCCGATGGCGAAAAAGGGCAACATCGGCCGCGTGATAAAGAAGCTCGTCGGCTACTACCCCGTGCTCGCCCCGCTCACGGCGCTGTGCATTCTGTTCTCCGCCATTGTATCTTCCATTCCGTCGATATTCATGCAGAACGTGCTGTCCATCGTCGAAAAATACTACAAGCTCGGCGACTGGTCAACAGCCAAGGCCGAGATAATGCCGTGGGTCACGGCGCTGATCGTCCTGTACGTGCTGTCGATACTGTCCATGACGCTGTACAGCCAGCTCATGGCCTATATGACGCAGGGCTTCCTCAACAAGCTCCGCCGCGAGATGTTCGACGGAATGCAGGATCTGCCGATAAAATACTTCGACACCCATCAGCACGGCGACATCATGAGCTACTACACCAACGATATCGACACGCTCCGCCAGCTCGTCTCGCAGGCGATCCCCTCGTTCATTCAGGCCGGTGCGATCGTGCTGTGCGTGCTTGCGATCATGCTGTATTACAGCATCCTGATGACGCTGGTGCTGCTGCTCGGCGTAGTAGCAATGATCTTCGTTGCGAAGAAGGTCGGCGGCGGTTCCGCGCGCTTTTTCCTGCGCCAGCAGAAGTCCGTCGCCAAGACCGAGGGCTATATTCAGGAGATGATGAACGGTCAGAAGGTCGTCAAGGTGTTCTGCCACGAAGATGCGTGCCTTGCGGGCTTCGACGAGATAAACGACGCACTCTGCGACGACAGCTTCCGCGCCAACGCCTACGCGAACATCCTCGGCCCCATCATCGGCAACATCGGCAATGTCCTGTACGTCACTCTGGCGCTTGTCGGCGGCGTGTTCCTGCTGGCAAACATCCCGAATGTCAGCATTTCCGGTGCAGCGTTCAGCGTGAGCATCCTCGTGCCGTTCCTGAACATGTCCAAGCAGTTCACCGGCAACGTCAACCAGCTCTCCCAGCAGATAAACGCCATCGTCATGGCCGGCGCCGGCGCCGAGCGTATCTTCACGCTCATAGAGGAAAAGCCCGAGGCCGACAACGGCTATGTCACCCTCGTCAACGCGAACATCGCGCCTGACGGCACGATCACAGAGAGCGCCGAGCGCACCGGACACTGGGCGTGGCGGCATCCGCACAGCAACGGCAGCCTCACCTATACCGAGCTGCGCGGCGACGTGCGCATGGTGGATGTCGATTTCGGCTACGAGGAGGGCAAGGAGGTTCTGCACGACGTGTCGGTTTACGCCGAGCCGGGGCAGAAGGTCGCCTTCGTCGGCGCGACCGGCGCAGGCAAGACCACGATCACGAACCTCATCAACCGCTTCTACGACATTGCCGACGGCAAGATACGCTACGACGGCATAAATATCAACAAGATAAAGAAATCCGACCTGCGCCGTTCGCTCGGCCTCGTGCTTCAGGACACGAACCTCTTCACCGGCAGCGTGCTTGACAACATCCGCTACGGACGGCTGGACGCAACGGATGAGGAGTGCATCGCGGCGGCGGAGCTTGCGGGCGCGGACGATTTCATAACACGTCTGCCCGACGGCTACAACACGCAGCTCACCAATAACGGCGCGAACCTCTCGCAGGGTCAGCGGCAGCTCATCGCGATCGCGCGCGCCGCGGTCGCCGACCCGCCGGTCATGATCCTCGACGAGGCGACCAGCTCCATCGACACGCGCACCGAGGCGATAGTCCAGCGCGGCATGGATAAGCTCATGGAAGGACGCACGGTGTTCGTCATAGCGCACCGTCTCTCCACGGTCAAGAACTCCGACGTCATCATGGTTCTCGACCACGGCCGCATAATCGAGCGCGGCAGCCACGAAAAGCTCATTGCCGAAAAGGGCGTGTACTATCAGCTCTATACCGGCGCATTCGAGCTTGAATAAAGCGCATCCCCCTCACGGTCTTTGGATCGTGAGGGGGATATTTGCGCAATTTTTGCGTTCCGGATTTTAGCGCATCATATAAAAAAGCGGCGCGCTGAAGCAGCGCGCCAAGTAAGGTGGCAAGAGGGATCTCCTGCCGGTGGGATAAAGATATGAGCCGGTCTTTCAAAAAGACCAATTGGATAAGCTGTGATTAAATAATATACCGCGGCCGTATTTTTGTAAAGAGCGAGGAAAGTCGCTCCGGCACTAGTTTTGTCGAACGCATATTTTTCCGCAATACGGGGAAAATATCCTCGATAAAACAAGAGAGGAGTTTTACCCATGATAATGGATCGCATTGCGCTGATATTGGCCATCGTCGGCGGACTCAACTGGGGCAGCATCGGGCTGTTTCGCTTTGATATCGTGGCGTGGCTGTTCGGCGGCCAGACCGCGACCGTCAGCCGCGTTGTATATACTCTGGTAGGGCTGGCGGCACTGTGGTGCATTTCCCTGCTTTTCCGCAGCGACGCCGTCACCGACGAGGGCATATGACCGCCGCAGAATAACAGACCCGCATAGACAGCTCCCCCCACCGGCTGACTCGTCAGCCGGTGGGGGAGCGTTTTTTGTTTTATATCATCTGAGCACAGTGTCCGCGAGCGCCGCGACATAGTCGCAGTCGATTTCCTCGACGCGCCCTTCATCCACGAGCCGCGCGGAATCCGGATTGATAGGCAGACGGATGAACGCATCTATACCGTATATTGCGGCGAGCTTCTGCACCTTGCTCTCTCCGAATATCTCATGCACCTTGCCGCAGTCGGGGCAAATGAAATACGACATGTTCTCCACCAGCGACAGCACCGGCACCTTCATCATGCGAGCCATCTTGACCGCTTTCTCGACGATCATACCCACAAGATCCTGCGGAGAGCTGACTATAACTATCCCGTCCAGCGGCAGCCCCTGCATGACCGTCAGCGGAACATCGCCGGTTCCTGGCGGCAGGTCTATGAACATATAATCCACATCATCCCACATGACCTCGCTCCAGAACTGCGCAACGACACCCGCAATAACGGGGCCGCGCCAAAGCACAGGTTCCTCGGGGGCATCCAGCAGAAGATTCATACTGACCATCTGTATCCCGCTTGGGGTAGTGACAGGCAGCATATGATCAGCCGCGGCGCGCATACGCTCAGATACGCCGAACGCTTTCGGGACCGACGGCCCCGTAAGGTCGGCGTCAAGTATCGCGGTGCGGAAACCACGGCGCTGGGTCTCCGCAGCGAGCAGGCTCGTCACCATGGATTTGCCCACGCCGCCCTTTCCGCTTACAACCGCGATCACCTTCTTGACCGACGCGCCTGGCATTAGTTTTTCCATAAGGCTTTCATCGCGATGAAATTCGTTGCTCCCGCAGCCCGACGAGCATGTGGAGCAGTTATGCGTGCATTCACTCATTTTCGCCGTTCCTCCATTTCTCCGTTTCTTCCAGCAGCCACGCGGCAAGCGCATCGACGCCCTCGCCGGTGCGCGCGGATATCGGAAATATCTTTGCGTTCGGGTTCCGGCGCAGGATATAGCTGCGGCACTTTTCAAGGTCAAAATCGAAATACGGCATGACGTCTATCTTGTTGATTATCACTGCATCACATATCGTAAACATCAGCGGGTATTTCAGCGGCTTATCGTGTCCCTCCGGAACGGACAGTATCATCGCGTTCTTCACGGCGCCCGTATCGAACTCGGCTGGACAAACAAGATTGCCGACATTTTCAAGTATCGCAAGGTCGATATCATCCGCGCCAAGTCCGGCGAGTCCCTGACGCGTCATGTCCGCATCAAGATGGCACATACCGCCGGTATGCAGCTGTATCACCTTCGCGCCGGAGCCTTCGATGGTGCGCGCGTCGACATCGGAGTCGATATCCGCCTCCATTACGCCGATCCGAAGCTTATCCTTCAGCCTCGCTATGACCGCCATAAGCGTAGTCGTCTTGCCGGAGCCGGGAGACGACATCAGATTCAGCAAAAAAGTTCTGTCGCGCCGAAGCTGCTCGCGCAGGAGTTTCGCGTCGGCATCGTTATTCTCAAAAATGCTCTGCTTTACTTCGAGCACCTTGAAGCTATCCATGGTAATACCTCTCTTTTTAAAAACTCCGGAGCGGCAGAACCCGCTCCGGAGCAAGATTTTATGCCGGCTCGGAAAGTATCCTCTTGACCATTTCCTTCACGGCGTCCAGCGCCGCGTTATCGTCGCTTATCGCGTCAAGCCCCTTACCGGCAAGGTTGAGCGATGCGATCTCCTGATCATAGCCGACGAAACCCAGCACGTCCACGCCAAGGCGTCCGGCAAGCTCCTCCATTATCGGCTTGTTTTTTTCGTCATAGCGGCAGCCGATCATGCACTTGTTGGAATACGGCAGATTCAGCTCATCGACTATGTCCGTTATTCTCTCTGCGGTCTCGAAGCTGAGCTTCGACTGGTCGCAGACGATGATGAGCGTATCGGAATTGCTGCCCGTGCCGCGCACTTCTTGGGATCGACAACAGCGACGTACTCCGCTTTGTTGTACTCGACCGTTGCGCCGCGGTAAGCGCGAGCCTTGTACGCCTGGCAGTCAAAGGCGTTGCAGAAGCAGAAGCAGAGAGGCGGCTTACCGTCGGAATCGGTACCGGCGTCAAATATGGAGATGACGAGTCCCTGAGCATAGCGCTCGCGGCAGAGCTTTCTCGCCTCCTCCTTGTTGATGACCATGGAGTCGGTCTCCCAGGGGCGCTCGGCTCTGGTGCGGTCAACGTCGCGGTCGAAGAACATGCAGCCGTAGAAATCGCCGAAGCCGAAGTAACGGCGGCAGCCGCAGTGCTGAAGGATGAAGCGGTCGCCGGGGGCGACGTCGATTATCTGGAGCGCGTCCTCCAGAGGTATGACCTGGCCGGCCTGCTGGAGCATGGTGTCGATGGCCATATTCAGATAGCCCTCGTTGCCCATATCAACAGGCCCCTGAGGATCCTTTCCGCCCCACTCGAAGGAGTTGCGGGAGGCGCCGGTAAGGTTCATATAGCCTACGGCATGGCCGGGCTTTTTGACCAGCTCTGGGTCAAAGTTTGCGGGGTTGAGATACCACTTTGTTCCGTTGCCGTATTCAACGCAGTATTTGCACATATGGCTCCGGCCGTTCCCGACAAAGTCAAGCGCATCGGCATTATACTCGGTGCTGAATTTGACGGCAGCGAGACTCCCGAACAGATCGGCCGGAAAGCTGCAGACGCGTATATCGCATTCCGTGACGGTTTGGGCATGCCTCCCGTGACCGAAGCCGGTATCTATGTTGAAGACATCGACGCACTCGCAGAGCTGGTCGTCCACGAGCCGTTCGCGCAGCTCACCCCTGTGCCCGTCAATCACGACTCAGCCGTTCGTATGCTCAAAGAAATGCTCTCTCTTTGATTGAACGTTCTCCTGCACCGGCGTGCAGCATCTTGATCCTTTCCACTCCCCCATACCCCATTTACCTGTCCGATCACTCAGCGTCCTCAGGTAAATGGGGATTTTGTTTATGCCGCTGACAGGGAAATATGCCGGCAAGAATATTTCAGGTCGGTTATGCATAGAAGTTGACGGGAATGGAAGACTATGCTATACTAACTGTTAATTCTATAAACAAAAGGAGTTGTATATCCTAAATGGATGATGGCAGTCGATTGCCGGAGATAGCGGCTCAGGCGTCGCCCGAACTTACCCCCTGGATAATCGCGGTTGCGCTGCTCTTCTGCGCAATGTTCTTTGCCGTGACGGAGACGGCGTTCGCCTCCGCGTCGCGCCCCAAGATAAAGGTCGCCGCCGAGCGCGGTGAGGCCGGCGCGAAGAGAGCACTGTATGTTATGGACAATTTTGACATGGCGATCAGCACTCTGCTGATATGTACCAACATCGTACATATTGCCACGGCTTCTCTTGTGACCGTCGCGGTCACGAGAATATGGGGGCTCAGCGCCGTTTCGCTGAGCACTATCGTCACTACGATAGTGGTGTTTTTCGCAGGTGAGATGCTCCCCAAGAGCATCGCCAAAAAGTACAGCGAGCGCTTTGCAAAAAGCTGCTCCGGCGTACTTGTATTCTTTATGAAGCTCTTTGCCCCGCTTTCCAAGCTTCTGACGAAGATCGGTCAGGCGGCGGCAAGACTCACCCCAGGCGACGGCGAGACGTCGATGACCGAGGATGAGATATACGATATCATCGAGGACATGACCGAAGAGGGCAGCCTCGACGAGGAGCAGGGCGACCTGATCTCTTCCGCGCTTCAGTTCGGCGAGGTCACGGTCGAGAGCGTGCTCACGCCGCGAGTCGATCTGGCCGCGGTGGATATCGCGAGCAGCCATGAGGAGATACTCGCGTATATCAAAGATCAGCCCCACAGCCGCCTGCCGGTGTATGAGGGCAGCATAGATAACATTATCGGCATCCTCCAGATACGCCGGTTCATAAAGGCGTACCTGCGTCAAGGCAACGATCTGGATATCCGCCCGCTGCTTGACGAGGCGTTCTTTATCCACCAGAGCATGAACATCGACGAGCTGCTGCCAGTCATGTCCAAGCGCAAGCTCAACATGGCCGTCGTCACTGATAACTACGGAGGGACGCTCGGCATCGTCACGGTTGAGGACATTCTCGAAGAGCTTGTCGGCGAAATCTGGGATGAGGAGGACGTCGTGGAAGAACCGGTCGTCGAGCTGCCGGACGGCAGCTATCAGGTCGATGCGGATCAGTCCGTAAGCGATGTTTTCGAGCTGTTCGGCTTCGAGGATCCGGAGGAGAACGAGGAGCTTATAAACACGCTCATGGGCGAATGGGCCTATGAGCAGTTCGCCGCGATACCCAAGACAGGCGAGAGCTTTGAATACCATGGCCTGAGGGTCACGGTCACGGAGATGGAGCACAACCGCATACTCAAGCTCAATGTCTCGCTCGCACCTCAAGCGAAGGAGGGCGGGGAACAATGAGTACTGTTCTTGTATTTGCGGGCATTTTCCTGTGCCTATGCCTGTCCAATTTCTGCTCCGCGTCCGAGATGGCGTTCTCATCGTGCAACGTCATGCGCCTTGAAAATGCGCGGGACGACGGCTCAAAGCGCGCGAAGATCGCGGTGTATATCACAGAGCATTTTGATGATGCGCTCAGCGCGATCCTGATCGGCAACAACCTTGCCAATATCGGCGCGTCGTCGCTGGCCTCCGTTGCCGTCATACTGGTGACGGGCGGGGACGAATATGCGTGGCTTGCCACGATTATCCTGACAGTGCTCGTCATAATCTTCGGAGAGACAATGCCGAAGATCAGCGCCAAAAAGAACGCGAACCGCACGTCGCTGAAAAACGCGTACGTTGTGCGCGCGATGATGATAATTTTCTACCCGCTTGTCTGGCTGGTAGTCTCGCTGATAAAGCTGCTGACGATGGGCATGAAGCCTGAAGCCGCGGATGCCGATTCCGACGAGGCGGTGGAAGAGCTTCAGTCGATAATCGAGACGGCGGAGGACGAGGACGTGCTGGACGAGGATCAGTCGGAGCTGGTTCAGGCGGCGATAGATTTCTCCGAGACTTCCGCGTTTGAAGTTATGACCGCGCGCGTTGACGTTCAGGCGATCGACATCGAGGACGATTGGGATGACATCCTCGCCATAATTGAGGATGCGCCGTTCACGCGTCTGCCGGTGTACGAGGGCAGCATAGACAACGTCATCGGCATCCTGTATCTGAACCATTTCCTCAAGGCCATGGCGGATGACGGCCGCGTGGACATCCGAAAGCTTCTGATGCCCCCGTGCTATGTGTATAAGACCATGAAGCTGCCCGCAGTGCTCAATACGCTGCGCAAGGCGAAGCAGCACCTCGCCATCGTGTCCGACGAATATGGCGGAACGCTGGGCGTCGTGTCGATGGAGGATGTGCTGGAGCAGATCGTCGGCGATATATGGGACGAGAGCGACGTTGTTGAGCACGAGGTCGTGCAGCGCGAGAAGAGCGAGTACGAACTGGACGGCGCGATGATTCTCTCGGACTTTCTGGAGCTTGTGGGGCTCAATGAGGACGATGTTGACGCCGAAAGCAATACCGTCGGCGGCTGGACGCTGGAGATGTTCGGCAGCTTCCCGCAGGAGGGCGACAGCTTCACGTATAGGAATCTGACGGTCACGGTGCTGTCGATGGACGGCCGCCGTGTCGAACGTGTGCTGGTGAAGCTCGCGCCGTCGGAGGCCGATAAAGATTAAAGTCATGTAAAAATTAAGGCGAAGAGGATCGGCGATCCTCTTCGCTTTGAATTTTTCGTGAGCCGAAAATAAGTGTTGACATCGCCGGATGTGTGTGTTATCATATATAAGCTAAATGAATATCGCGGGGTAGAGCAGCTGGTAGCTCGTCGGGCTCATAACCCGGAGGTCGTTGGTTCAAATCCTTCCCCCGCAACCACTAAAGTCCTGAAATCGCAAGATTTCAGGACTTTTTCTGCCCTTATTGGCTCAAAAAGTTCAGCCCATTTTCGCCGAAATCGCGCTGACCCAAACCGTGACCCAGATGCGGATATCAGCGGATAGGACGGGAAAGGATTTGATGGGAGAATTGCGGGCAAAACTGCGCAGTGAGAAAAATTTTTTGAGAAAACTTAGATGCAGAGCGATTTGTACCGCGCTGCATCTTTCTCTCTGTGTTTTACCTTACGGCATTCGCAAGCAGCCCGCCCATCGTCTCGGCGGCTTTGGTCTGCGCAAGCGTTGTGACGTGAGTGTAAGTGTCAAGCGTGAAGCCAGCGGAGTAGTGGCCAAGCATTCCGGAGACAGTTTTGATGTCCACGCCGTTCTGCAAAGCCAGGGTTGCAAATGTGTGACGTAGATCATGGAAGCGAAGCCTTGGCAGTCCCGCACGGTCGAGCACCCGGTGCAGCATATTCAGTACACTGTCCGGTGAGATTGGTCCGCCAGTATCGGAGCTGAATACGTATTCGCTTCTGCCGTTGTCATCGACTTTCTTTTGCTTCAGCATAGCTGCCACATCCTGCGTTATCGCCACGCAGCGATAAGCGTTCTTGGTTTTCAGCGGAGCCTCAACTACGTTTCCATCTATTCGCGCGACCTGTCGGCGGATGCGGATGACATTATCTTTGAAATCTATGTCGCCCCATTTCAGTCCGAGTAGTTCACCGCGGCGCAGTCCTGTCGCAAGCTCTGTGTAGTACATCTCGTACACGCCTGACCGCCGTGCCTCCGCGAGGAATGCCGCGAGATGATCCTGCGTCAGCGTGTTCATCTCGCGGTGCTCTATTTTCGGAAGCGCGCACTTGTTCGTTGGATTTATAGAGATGAGCTTTTGCTCGATCGCCATGTCCATTGCCGACGAGATGATCTGATTCAGATTGCGTACCGTTTTTGCGCTCAGTCCCTTTGGCTGCTTCTTTGCCTCGATGCGCTCGACGCGACCTGCTTTCATCAGCTTTTTGTATAGCTTCTGCAAGTCCAGCGTAGTCAGTTTGCTGAGCGGTATGCTGCCGATATGCGGCTTGATATGGTGCTCGATATATCCCTTATACGTCTGGTGTGACGATGGGCGAACCTTGATCGCTGCGTAGTTCTCAAACCATACGTCCATCCACTCGCCGACAGTGTACTGCGCGGATTTGTATACATCGATCCTCTCACACTCTACCAATGCGACTTTGAGTTTTTCCTTGACCTCGGTCTGAGTCTTGCCGAGGACATTTTTGTATATAGGCTTGCCGGTCGTAGGATTCCGCCCAGCGGTGTATCGCCCCTCCCAGCGACCGTCGTTGCGCTTGCGGATACTGCCCTCGCCGTTTGCTCTTTTCTTTGCCATGTTGTCACCCCTTTCGCAGCAAACACAAATACCACAAGTTCTCCGAAATAGCCAGAGAAACTTTTAGGGCTTTTTCTTTGAATATAGCGGCGCAGTTATTAAGCACCCGTGTTTGCATTTATCCAGTCTATAAACTTTTCTTTTGGCACGACGATACGGGAGCCAATACGCAGCGCTGGGAAGCCGTCACTGCGCACAAGCTCGTACGCACCTGCGCGGGATATGCCGAGGACGGATGCTACATCTGGTACGGGCAGCATCAGCGGCAGGTCATCGTAGTTCGTATATTTTGTTTTGTTCAAATATGTTCCTCCTAATATGACTGTGTGGGATAATTTGCAGGATCCTCGTGATCGTCCTCGCGGTGGCCGAGCGCGATCTTCCACTCCTGTAATTCTTTCCGGCGTTTCCTGTCAAGCTGCAAGCCGCGGTAGCCAGAGGCACTGACGTTATCCCGAAAGATATTTCCCATGTGGTGCAGCATACGAACCATACAGTCAGCGACGGATTCGGGTGGCAGGGAACGGCGTTCCGGTGTTGGTGGAGCACTTTCAAGTGTAGCCTGTTGCTCCATCATCTGTACGACCTCGCGGATGACCATATTGCGCACTGTCTTGAACTCCTTCTGCTGAGAGAGCGGCACACGTTCCGGTTTCGCTTTCGAGTAAAAGCTGAACACCTCGTCGCGCATATCCTGCCAGAGTGAATATGCCTCTGCTACGCGCTCGTCGCTTGCAAGCTCATCAACGATAGCGTCGACTATGCGCTTAGTCGCTGGTGGAAGGTAACCGTACACTTTCTTGCCAGAGTAGTTTTGCAGACGCTCGGCGAGCTCGGTGATGAGCAGTTCGAGTTTCGGATTTTTCAAATCACCATCCTGCATTTTCTGAATCAGGGAATCCATGACCTCAAGGGCATTTTCCTGAAGCTGGTCTCTGTACGCAGTCTGCTGAACATAGATGTTCTTCAAGTCATCCTTAAATATCTGCCGCGTGAGTGCAGACCGCAACTCAAGTATAGCGGGTTTGGTGAGATAGCCTTCACATGGATCAGTCGAGAAGATGACCAGATGCACATGTACGCTGCGCTCCTTTTCGTGGAACGCAGCGTACCATTTCAAGTGTGACGGCAGTATCTTATACGTTTTCGCTATCTGGTCTATCTCAGAGCAGATGAGTGAACGCCAACTCTCGGCGGAGTCATAACCAAGACGCTCAGCGTCTGGACGCTGTATTGCAATGACCGGCGTCCAGACGTTGCCCGGATGGTGCGCCACTTCATCAACTGCATTTTGCAGCACAGGTACTTTGCCGTCTGCATTCCACAGGCCGTGATCTCCGAGCTTCTTCACTCCGGGACGGTTTGCGACGTAGTCAACGTAGTTCTCACGCTTGTCCAGCAGATATGCGTAGTTCTCCTGCACCTGAGAAATAAACTCTGCCGCGTTCTTCTGCGTGCTCTCTGCTTTGAAATCTACATACTCCGGCATCTCACGGGTATCCGGAAACATTTTTAGCAGCCGAGATATAAAGTCCTGCTGCTGTTTTGTAGCGGGCAAGCTGCTGTCAGTATCTTTGAGCAGCTCGACACCTTCACGAGTAGAAATATACTTAGTGAGATTTGCGAGCTTTGCCGATTGCTTTCCACCTTTGAGATATGGCGAAGAGAAAAACACACCGGCCATCAGTCACCAGAGTTGCCGCGCTGAATATCCAGCGCGGTATCTAAAGAAATGTTTCCGTATGTACGTTTTACCTCATCCGCGGAGTAACCCCGCAGAGCACGCAGGTCAGAGACGTCATCCTTGAAGTGTGCTGCGACTATGTGCATCATCATGTTCAACTCGACGCTCCACTTGAACATGAGCTTTGAGATTCTGTTCGTATTCTCTGTCAGTATCCCACGGATATTTTGTGAGACAGACTCGCAGACGTATGAACTGACGTCATCCGTCGCAAGGTATCCCATGTAAAATCTGAGTGTCTTGGTGATGAATTCACTTCTGTTTTTGCAGTTGGCAGTCTCAAGCCAACCATCCATGCGGGATAATAGCTCCGGCTTGAGCCAGATTACTATGCGTTTTACGTTTTCTGTGCTTATTTCTATCATCTCCTCCACGAGTGCGGAGAACCGCCGAATCCCTTGAAACAAGGGCGTTTCGCGGCTCTGCGTTCACCTAAAATTTTGAGTTGCTTGAAAATGTGTACCTTGCCCGAACGTCGAAAAAGCCCCGCGTTGCGGGGCTTTGTGGGCGGGAGGTGCGCCCTTGTGTGTACCTCCCTTTATCATAGTGCCATTTTCGAACGGGCACACCCGGACGAAAATGCCGCGAAAACGCCCCCAAACGCCGCACGTTCTCCTGCCGGGGTATCCACGCCCTACCCGTCTCCGTAAAAGCGCACACAGCGCCTCACGTGTGGACACAGGTGGGGCTTGAGCGTGTTAGTAGGCAGCGTTCCTCTGCGCCATGAGTTTTTCGATGCGCTGTTGCTCTCGTGCGATGTCCGCATCCTTAAACTGCTCCTGATAGAATTGCTCGATGACCAACTGTATCGGCAGGATTGTGTAGAGCAGACTCCCGTTTTGTATTCGTCCATCTTGAGTGATGATTGTCGTGCGCTCTGTGAGGATAAGTACTCGCCGTTCAAGCTCCTGCACATACTTGCGTACGGTATTGCGGCTCATACCGACTGCGTTGCCGATGGTTGCGTAGCTTGCATGACACTGATACGTCTCGCGGTTTTCTATGTAGAGAAGATAACCGTAGACAGCAATCGCTCCAGCTGACAATCCAAGCTGGTAGATTCCATTCGGCAGAGGAAAATAATTTTTCGCGGGTTCTCGATGTAATTTTTTCTTTCTCACATTCAACCTCCTACAAAAATTCAGAGAAAAAATATCTTGCGTTTCGGAGGTCTCTCTGTTAGACTTGCTCGCAGATAGAATCTGCGTTTTCCGAAACGCGGCATGCCGCTGAACTGTTACAGCAGTTTGGCGGCATACATTTTCTTTCGACCACCTTCTTCCTGCTTTTTCTGCCATACGCCATACCCGTTCCTGCCCTGCGGCCTTGCTTGACCAACACTGCGTTTGCATCATCCTTGGTACGCTCAGCGTCACTTCATTGCGTTACTTCACCGGTGAGTATCTTCTCTGGCGATGGGTGTTCAATTTTCAAGGTTCCGTGCATACAAGGAGATTTTCCCCTCATAAGGATAAGGGATAATTTCAGGCTTTTTTACAACCAAATCGAAAAAATTCTTTGTAAACTTCTCACATTTAATTATCCCTTCACTTATTAGCTCACAAAAACAGCAAAACACACCCTTGTAATTTTACGTGATTAAAAATTTTTCGTCAGCAAAAAGTCCCTCACTTCTTAAGCGAGTTTAGATAGTACTTGTAACATCTTTTTTCAACTTTCCATAAGTTTTTTCAGCTTCGCAAGAATTTTTACTTTGCGGTGCTGTATCGTCATATACGGAACACCAGTTTCTGCGGACAACTGCCGAAGCGAATAGCCAAGAAAATAAATTCTGTTTACGAGTTCTCGCTCTTCTGGAGGCAATTTGTCAAGGCACATATATAGTTTGCAGCACATGACGGCATAGAGAGCAGTCTCTTCAACGCTCGACTGCAATGGATCGCATAGCAAATCTTCTCCCGGTATAGTTTCGGTGGTGAACATCTCATAACTGATGAGACCATTGCGGGCATCCTTCTCTGCCAGCGTTCGCTCCTGACGTTTCATCTGCCGATATGTTTTATAAACCTCTTCGGACACAAAAACTTTTTCTCTATCAATGACTATGTAATAGTTATCTGCCATTACGCAGATCCTCCTTGTTCTGAATTTTGATGAAGTCAAAATTCAGAACAAGGAGGCGCGCGAACCAGATATAGAAAACAAAATTCCCCGGCATGGCAGCGCCAGCTGAGGAACAAATAGCTCCAAAAAATAACCCCTGTTAGTTCATGCTGAAAATTTGCCGGACTATTCCCACCAAAGAAATAAGCTTTTACAGTATGAACTGACAGCAGGTTGTTGGTATATTTATAGCCAGAAACTCATAAGGAGTTTCTGATTAGAAAGAAATAGCATGAAAGTTCTCCCAACTTGACAGAGGAGAACTTTCATGCCCGATGGGACATTCCCGCAACTGTCATTTTATTTTTGCGGCAGTATCTGTTGGGGCATGTGGCCTACTGCAATGCAGACTTCTTATACATGTGTAAAATCAGACACCTGCTATATCTCAAGCAGGTGCCTGACAATATCAACTACAGCGAAGAGCCGAAATCTTCAACAACAATTTGACCCGTAGTGTTTTTAGAAGAATCGGACGCAAAATAAAGAATGTTTTCGGCAATATCTTCAGCGGTAGCAGCGCCGAGAGAAGGATCAGTGTGTTTGTTCATCTCTCCTATCAACTCAAAGTCAAGACCGATGCCTTTAAGGTTTGGCAGAGTCATAGGCGTAAGAATACTGCCGGGGCATATCGCATTGCAGCGAATCTTTTTAGCGGCGTATGCCAGTGCAACATGTTTTGTCATTGCAATCACAGCACCCTTTGAAGCAGCATAAACGCCGTCCCCTCCACCATTGACACCGGCAGCCGATGCAACATTGACAATTACACCGCCGGTTTCGACCATCTTTTTGAGCGCTGCACGAAGCATATTGAACACGCCTCTTGCATTGTTGGACATGACATAGTCCCAGACTTCATCGGTATCCCGGTCAAGAAAAGTGATGTCGTTCTGTGTTTGTACTCCAGCATTATTTATGAGGATATCAATGCGACCATATTTCTCCATGCATGAATCAACGACAGCCTGCGCATCTTCTGCTTTGCTGATATCGGCAGTAAGTGCCGTTACCTCACCGCCTGCAGATTTTATCTGACTTGCCACATCGTTAAGCATATCAGTACGTCGGGCGCATATAATGAGCTTCGCACCCTGCTTTGCAAAAAGCTTTGCAGTTGCCTCACCGACACCGGAACTGCATCCGGTAATGATTACGGCTTTTTCATTTATATCGAACATTTTACTTCCTTTCTGAAAAGACACTCCACCAAACGGTGGAGTGCCTTTCCATTCTATAATTAAATCAGTTGCAAGTGAGCCAGCCGCCGTCGGTGGGCAGGACAACACCATTTATATACTTTGCCTCATCGGAGCAGAGATAAACCATTGCCCATGCGGAGTCTTCGGGCTGACCGAGTTCGGGGAACGGGGTTACAGACTTGAACCAGCCGAGAATGCCCTCGTTCTCATACAGATATGCCGTCTTCGGAGTCCATACGAAGTTAGGCGCAAGGCAGTTGAATCGGATACCGGTCTTGGGGCTGACCTGCTTGACCATATTAAGAGTACCATTCTGAATTGCTGCTTTTGAAATCGGGTAGCTGCTGAAACCGGAGCCGTTCCACGAAAGTGCAGTAGAGGAAGAAAAGTTAAGAAAGTTTCCGCGAATTCCGTTATCGATCATGTACTTGAGGACGGTCTGATAAGAGTGCAGAACCGCATCGAGGTTCATATCCAAAACCGCGTGGAGATTCTCAATGGTAAGAGAGTCCCAGTCACCGGCATACTCACCGACAGCAAATCTTGCGGCACCGTTTATGCAGATGTCTACTGTGCCGTATTTTTCAAGAGCAGTAGCAAGCAGTTTGTCCCAAGTCTCACGCTTTGAAGCATCGCCGACAACAGCAACAGCCTGTCCGCCAGCCTTAACGATTTCTGCGCACTTTTCTTCAACATGGGGATCAATGTCGCACATGACTATCTTTGCACCTTCCTGGCAGAAGAGCTCGGAAGCCTTGCCACAGATACCTCCGTCTGCGCCGGTGATAATAGCAACTTTATTAATAAGTCTGTTCATTATAATTCTCCCTTAGATTATTCTTCTGCCTTATTCGCAGCAGATGCTTCCATCATGCGGAGAACAGGTCTGAGCTGATTCTCCATCTGACCGTAATTCAAGCGAATTGTAGAAATGCGCCACTTGCCGTCCTTGCATTTAAGCACGTCGTCAACATACAGACCCCAGCCAGCGTAGAGTTCACCATTATCCATGTAGACATGATGATCATGCATACGGGTAAGAAGCTGGGCATGGGTGTCATCAATAAAATACACGATCTGATTTACACCGTAATGAGTGGGAACAATATTTTCCTGCTCTCCGATGCTCCAACGTACAGAGTCAAGCTGCTCATCTATTGTCTTTTTGCCGCCGCCAGTCGTCCAAAACGCACGAAAGCCTTCGGGTGCCTCCTCGGTGAACACATCACGCAGTGCTTCCCAGTCGCGCAGATCATTGGCAATGAAATAACGATGCTTCGCGTTGAGAATACGAGGAATTTCCTTGAGTTGATAATCCGTGTACGGCTCGGCTGCTTTCATGAGAATCTCATGAGCCATTTTAACGAGCTCTTCGCTGTAAGGGAATGATACCATAAATTTTCTTCCTTTCAGTTTGTGTTATTTCACCCCTGGTATGCAGGGAGTGTTTACATATCAAATGCTTACAATCGCCTTGTAAGCTTCATCGGTCGCCCCCTGAATGTTTCTGCATTCATTACTGTCACCGATAGTTATGACTTTGCAGATGTCAGAGAAGCTTTCACCGAGCTTTGCGTCAGGGCTCCACCCCATTGAAAGGAGTACGGTGTCGCACTCAATTTCGCGCTTGCCCTCTGCAGATTCGACCACGATGCCCTTGTCATTAACTTCGACAAGCTTTGTGCTGGTCAGATACGTGCCATGCCCATTTGCCATCATCTCACGCAGAATGCTGTCATTCTGAATGAACGCAGGCTGCGGCATTATCTTATCTGCCATCTCGACGACAGTCACTTCATGCCCGACTGTATCAAAATGAATCGCTGCCTCAATGCCAACCTGACCGCCGCCGATTATTGCGAGCTTCTTGCCGATGGGAACAGTGTGGCGGAGCGCTGCTTCGCAGGAATACACATTGCTTCTGTCAAGACCGGGGATGGACTTCGGACGAACAACATTGCCGCCGGCTGCCCAAATGAGAACGTCCGGCTTGAACTCCGCAACAGACTCATGGGTTGCTTCCTTAAAGAAATGGACGGGAATCTCTTCTTTATTCAGCTGAGTGCTGAAATACTCAGCAACGCGGATCATATCAGCCTTCATGAAGGGAGCAGAAGCTGCGCGGGTCTTTCCTCCAATAGTACCATTTTTCTCCCACAGTTCGACCTTATGGCCTGCCCTCTTGGCAAGGAGTGCGGCAGTGCATCCGCCAGGACCGGCACCGACAACAAGAACCTTTTTCGGACTCTCGGTCTTGACGATTTTCCGCTCTGCCTCATAACCGGTAAACGGATTCATTACACAAGTAATATGAGTTCCGCGGTAGACATTGCCTATGCAGCCTTCGTTACAGGAAATGCAGGGGATAATATCCTCGGTGTGACCGGAACAGACCTTGTTTGCAAGATCGGGATCGGCAAGCATGCCGCGTCCAATGACTGTGAAGTCGCAGCAACCGCTTTCCAAAGCCCCCTCTGCCTTGTCGATATTCGAAAGGCGGCCATGCGTAAGAACAGGAACATTTAAGTTCTCTTTCACGGCCTTTGCACTTTTAAGCTGAACAACTGCCTCCTGGAAGAAAATTGCCGGCATTGCATACATCCACTTTTCGTAACAACCCGCGTCCACATGAAGCGCATCAACACCGTTTTCAACCAGATATTTACCGAGAGCTATGCCCTCGTCAAGCTGGCGGAAACCTGGGTAGGTCACACAGTGATCCGGGCAGTACTTGACGATAACAGGGAAGTCAGCGCCTCCGATTTCTTTTGCTGCTGCAACCTGCTCAAGCAGGAACGTTGCTCTGCCCTTGTAGTCTCCACCGTATTTATCGGTACGTGTGTTCCATGCGGCAGTGAGGAACTGGTCATTCAGGTATCCGCCGTAGGCGTGCATCTCAACACAGTCAGCACCAGCCCCGACAGCAAGCTTGAGTGTGCGCTTGAACTCAGCGAGCAAAATGCCAATTTCATCTATTGTGAGCTCGTGGCATTTAACATCGGGTGCATAGAGCCAGCCGCAATCCGAAGCGGAAATTGGAACACCGTACTGCTTTGCAGGGCCTGCCATACGGCCGCAACCGGGCATAAGCTGAACGCCGACCTTACAGCCGTAAGCATGAGCGCGGTCAACGATTTCCTTAAACGCCGCAACATTTTCATCATTGAGGAGCAGCGTTGCGGACGAATCCTCAAAGTAGTCTGTAACCTGAATGTTTACAAGCAGAAGTGCCGCGCCGCCCTCTGCACGTTTGACAAAGTACTCGACAGCCGAGCGGGTGAAGTCACCGAAGTGCGGCCCCATAGGCGCAAGAACCATGCGGTTTTTCAGTTCCATTTTGCCAATTTTGGCCGGGGTAGTGATAATTGCCATTGTTATCTCCTTTTCTTTCTGTGTTAAAATCAGGCAGCAGTTCTATTTATTTTGTTGCCTGTTTTTATTGCGAGTACGGCTCCTATTGCGAGCACGGCATAGGAAATGATCATCGCGATCCATGCCGGGAAGTAAGAGCCGGTAGCATCGCGCAGACCGGATGAGAGCATTGGCCCGATCATGCAGCCGGCCATGAAGCAGGAATTACCGATACCGTATATTCCGCCGTAATCCTTGTAGCCGAAGATCGAGCCGGTGAGAAGAGGCGGTGCAAGAGACGTTATAGCCGCGCCGAACGGTATTATGATCATGCAGGCATATGCCGCCCCTGCACCGAACTTGGTGACCAATATCAGGCACACTATTGCTATGCCGGAAATCAGGCACGTCACAACAGAACCCTTGGAAATCCCGAGCTTATCTATCAGAGGGCCGGTGACGACGGTTCCGACAATTGTCACGCCGCTGAACACAGCCATGACAGGTGCATAATCAATGCCGTTTTCGATGAGGTATGTAGGCACTTGAGTGAATACGCCTGCCGCAACGACACCGCAGCAGACAAGGCACAGAACATAGAACCAAAACGCTGTTGTTTTGAAGGCCTCGCTTTTAGAAAGACCTGCCCATCCGCCTGCTGAAGCCGCTGCCTCAGATGCGGCGGCAACGTCCACCGCTGTTTTGGCAGATTTATAAGGCGCAAGCCCCATCTCCTGAGGCGTCTTCCTAATGAAAATAAAGACAATGACGACCGTGACAGCGACTATCAATGCTGTTATGCGCCAACCTGCACGCCAGCCCTGATTCGCTATTATATTTGCAATCCAGCCGGAGAAGAGCATTCCGCCAAGACCGGAGCCAGCAAAAACAACGCTTGTAACAAGCCCCTTTTTGTCCTCAAACCAGTTGGAAATGAGAATGTTTATAGGGATATATGTAATTGCCGAGAGCGCAAAGTTGACGATAAAGAACGTAATGTAAAGCTGCCATATTGCCGTGATGCAGCTCTGCGCGTACAGTGCCACTGCTCCAACAAGACCGCCAATAAGCATGAAGAGCCTGGTGTTGCCTTTGCCTAGCTTGGAAGCCAGCGTCAGACTAAACAGAATACTCGCAACCGTAGAGGCGGTATTTGAAAGACTGAATTGCGCGTAGGTACAGCCAAACTCCTCGCTTACCGGAACCTGATAGTAAGAGAAAAAGTTTGAATAGAACGCCATGGGGAACATTGCGATTGCAAACAGGCAGGCTATTATGATCCATCCGTAAAAGAATTTGCTCTTTTTTCCCATATTTATTCTCCTTTATGCGTTTTCGGCTTTAAGCTTTTCCCTGTGTTCATTGAAAGGATAACGCAGAGTGCCAGCAGCACATATGCAACCATGCAGGCTATCCATGCTGCAAAATACGATCCCGTTGCGGTACGTATGCCAGAGGAAAGCATTGGCCCAATCATGCAGCCGGCCATAAAGCATGAGTTGCCGAGACCGTATATTCCGCCATAATCCTTATAACCGAATATCTGCCCGGTGAGAAGCGGTGGCGCAAGTGATGTGATGCAACTGCCAAACGGCATAATGACCGCCATTGCAAATGCCGAGGTCGAACCGAACTCGGGTACAAGCGCCAAGCATATAAGAGAGATCACCGCGAAAGTGCATGTAAGGATTGCACCTTTCTTAATGCCTATCTTATCTATGACAGGACCAATAACGAGCTTACCGAGAATTCCGGCACCGCTTACAACTGCCATAACCGCTGCGTAGTTCACCCCGTTTTCGGTCAAAAAAGTCGGAACTTGTGTGAAAACGCCTGCCGCAACTATTCCGCAGCAGATGAGAGCTCCCGCATAGAAGTAAAATGGTACGGTTTTGACTGCTTCGCCTTTGGATAATCCTGCCCACACAGGAGCGCCGGCCGCGGCCTGATGTGCCTGTGCATTCTTAAGTCTGTATGGCTCCTGCCCTTTCTCAGCAGGCGTTTTACGAATGAATATGAAATTGATAAGTACCGTAATAATGCAAATGAGTGCGGTAAGACGGAAACCATTGCGCCAGCCGTGATCTGCAAGGACTTTTGCAAACATGCCGGAAAACACCATGCCGCCAACACCCGAACCTGTGAACACAATGCTTGTGACGAGAGCCTTTTTATCGACAAACCACTGCGAAATCAGAATGTTGATGGGAACATACGTGATCGCCGCAAAAGCAAAATTCACAATAAAAAAAGTTATATACAGTTGCCAGATCGCGGTGACATAGCTCTGTACTACAAGTGCGGCCGAGCCTATAATTCCGCCGATGAGCATATACAGCCTTAGGTTGCCTTTGCCCAACTTAGATGCCAGCGTAAGACTGAATAGAATGCTTGCTATGGTGGACATCACGTTTGCTACACTGAACTCTGCGTAGGTGCAGCCAAATTCAGTGCTGATCGGCATCTGATAATAAGAGAAAAAGGTGCTGTAAAACACCATCGGGAACATTGCAATAAGAAATAAGCACCCGATAATTATCCAACCGTAAAAGAACGGTTTCTTGCTTGTATTATCCATGGTTAAAATCGCATCCTCCTGTATATATTTCTCTTTCGATGAAGGATTGAATGCCGGCTATCCAATCGCAGCTCCTTGTCAAGACAATAACACCATGTTAAATTTGCCACAAGTGAGCATGGTTGAGCCTTTAAGCGAAAGGTGAAGCAGGTTTCTGAAAATTGCCGAAACTTGCTTCACCGTATTTTTCATCAAAATGTAGAGAACCCGCTTGTATGAAAAAAAGATGTGTGTTATTATTAACTAATAGTCACTAAATTAACATATCGGAGTGGAGGCACATAATGACTTTTGGGCAAATGTTAAAGCAGATATTGTCAGTTTGCGGAATACGTCTCACTCATTTTGCAAATGCACTTGGATATGATTCTTCTTATGTGAGCCGTTGGATAAGCGATACAAGTCTGCCGTCATTGAAAAACAATAACGACCTCTTTGCAAAGATTGCTGCAGCATTGATTTCCTGCTGCGACACCAAAGAACGTGAAAGACTTATACAGGAGTATTGCCCGCAAAATCCGGAAGAGTTAACGGATGTATTGGAAACGTTGCTGGCCAATTCTTATAAATCTCAAGGCAAACCCGACCAAGAAGTATCACCGATAGAACAAAATGCGGTTTATATGACTGGCAACAACATTGAATATGGACACGGCTTATTCCAGCGAGCATTCAGGATGGCCGCGGATGCAAGTCAGAGCAGAATCGTTGAATGCCTATGTGGGACTCCGCTTAGCAAAAACGGAAATGTAACTGCTGGCTTTTTTACTACGGTTCTCCAGAACGAATCAGGGAAGAGTTCTTTTAAGATACATGTTCGTCAGCTTATCGATATGAAAGATTTTGAAAGCAATACTGATACTTGCTGCGCGGCGATTTGTACCTTTGTCAAATACGACCCGAAAGTTTTCTATACTTTCTATGAGTATGACAGCGGATCTGATACAAAACCTTATAAAAGTTACATGCTTATAAACAGCACAATGCTTCACATATCCTTTCAAAACCCGTTTACAGGTGAAGACAATTGTGTTATAAGCTTTGACTCCGGTATAAACAGCAGAGAATACAAACGCTTGAGAACCTGCACGGAGTACATGACGAAACTTTTGAAGAAGTGCGGCAACAATGACCTTGAGGATGTCTCGCAGTTTTTGTACAATTATGTTATGAACGGCGGTACACGATATTTTTTGGATTATATGCAGCCAATCTATATGTCACGTGAATTTCTGGAGAGAATCCGATTAAATTTCTTCCATGATGAACACGCCGATAATTTCGCGTTTAGATACAGCACAATATGTGCTAACATTCAAAAAGAAGTGATTGTTTACAGCTCAGCCCTTCTAAATTATATTTATTCCGGGAGCATTGTTCTGCTTGGCAGTGCAATTACCCTCTCGGTTGAGGATCGCATTGAGCACCTTGAACAACTTAAAGAAAATATCAGCTCCGGCAAGTGCGACCTGTTCATCTTGAGCGATACCAATCCACTTCTAAATAGAGAGGATACCAAAGTTTCGTTCTTCCTAAGCAGAAAATCCGGTTTTATGACCTCGTCTACCGAAGACGAATTCCCAATAATGCTATTTCGCTCGACCCGAACAGTTGCTCGCTTCAACGAGTTTTTTTCACATTTTACTCAGCTTGACCCAAAGTATATCTCGCATGGTAATAGCAGTCTTGAATTTATTACACGTGGAATTGATATCCTCAAGAGTCTGTGATTTGATAATGGATAATGTGCCAGCAGTATTCTTTTCCCGGCCAATTTTCTGCCAACCGTCCGACCAATTTTCCACCAATCTTCCGAAAAGCGTTGGGCTGCTTATAGTTTTGCAGATAAACCACCTTGAATATTCTTAAGGGAAATGCTAAACTCCTTACACAGAGCAGATGAACAAACTTGCTTGATATACGTCTAAAGCAAGCTATTGCGGAAAACATCTAAATGTCAAGAATGAATTTTTCTGAGCTTGAAAAAATTGAAGACCTTGGTGCTGCGACGGGCTGGGTGTCTCCTTTGTCAGCAGAGGACAAGGAGTTTATCAAGTACTTCCGCTCGGTTTTTAAGAGATATAACATTAACCCATCGAAGGCAACTCGACTCGAATATGACTTCGTGACACGAGTGGCTGAAAGCGAGTTCTATCTCCAGCAGGCCAACGCATAGCCCTATTCTTTGAATATAGCGGCGCAAAATTTGAGCATAGGTAGCAAAAAAAGCAGACCTTTCAGTCTGCTATGAGAACAGGTTTTAAACGGTTCTAAACTAAAAGTTGTGGTATCTGGGTTTCCCCGGTTACCACAACTTTTAGTGTAGTCCTTATATTACTTCTACGAACTCTGAGTCTCATTTCTATGTCAAAATTTTGTGTTGGATGAAATTTATAAGGAGTCTCTCTTAAGAGTAAGGTATTCTATTTCCTCCTGCGTGAGGCGGGTCTTGGATGCGGAAAGCACATTGTCTATATCTTTGCAGGAGCGGGGACCGATAATAGCAGCAACGGCGGCTTTCTGACTGAGAACATACAGAAGAGAAATCTGGGAAGGCCGGATGTTCTTCTGCTCGGCCAGAGAAATAACGCGCTCTTTCCGGGCAAAGTTTTCGGGAGTCAGGACGGCCATACGTGTTGCGGCATCGGCGTTCTCCGGCTGAAACTGCGGATAGCTGCCGAAAAATCCTCTGCCCTGAGACGACCATGCCGCGATCACGACATCTTTATGTTCCTCAAACCAAGGGAGCCACTCCTCTTTAAAAGCCGGAATACGGTAATACCAAGGCTTTTCGAGCTTCACAAGGCTGAAGAACGGGCTGTATACACTCGGCCCCTGATAACCCATGCGCTCACAGTATTCATATGCCTCAACAAAGCGATCCAGCCTCCAGTTGCTCATGCCGTATGCCTTTATCCAGCCGCGGCGGAGAAAGTCCTCAAAGGTGTCCATTATCTCCTCAACAGGAACTTTGGGATTGTCGCGGTGGGTGAGGTAAATGTCGATACAATCGACACCGAGGTGGTCGCGGCTGAAGAGGATGTCGTCATACATGAAGGTTCTTCCAACGCGCGGCATCTCCTCAAACATATGAAGATTGCGGTCCATATATGGGTTGCAGCATTTAGATTCAATAATGACCTTGCTGCGGTTATCGTTCTTCTCAAGCCAGCGGCCGAGGATCTCCTCGGTGTGTTGTATGCCGCTCCCCCTGCCATAGAACCTCGCAGTGTCTATGTAATTTCCGCCGACGCTGATATAGTAATCAAGCATTTCGTGGATCTTAGCCTCATCCTCGAGCGTGGAGGTCGCAGTGCCGAAGCTTATATCTGAAACCTTTTCGGTAAGGCCTTTGATGTTAATATACTCCATAGCAATTTCCTTTCAATTTTCAGTATGTTACGGCAGCATAGGGAAAAGCGTCATTATGATGGCGACTGCCGCGGTGCCGCTTATTGTCGCAAGCACGGTAGACACAAACACGGGAGGATAACCGTCTTTCATTTTCAGGTCGGCAAGCCCGACAGCCATTATTACGGCGCCGCTGTTAGGAAGAGAGTCAAGGGTGGTGGCAGCGAACGTTCCTACTCTGTGAATGAACGGCAGGGAAAGCCCGAGTTTGGTAAGAGCGGGCGTAATGATCGGGAGTGCGATCTGCGTGCCGGTAGTGGAACCGCCGGTCATCATGCAAATAATGGCAATGCAGACGACAAGAAGTATTACCGGCGGAACGGTGGCGTTGAGGAGAGAATCAATTAATATCTGATATTCGGGAACGGCCTGAATAACGGCGGCGAACCCGTTTACTCCCGCGATGGCTCCGACCGGGATAAGCGATGACTGCGCTCCCTCGTTAAAGGAACTCATTATCTTCTTTCCGCCGAGCTGCGGGAAAAAGAGCGCGGCAGATACAAGAGCAGTCAGCAGGATAGAGAGCGATATGTTTACCTTCAGAATATTGAAAATGACGAGAAGCACGAGAATCGGCAGCAGCGCCGCAAAAAATTTTGGCTTTGCCTGATCGTCGGGAACAAAAATGTCTTTGGGGCCGGCCACGAACGTTTCGCCATTTGAGGTGGCCTTTACACACATTTTCGTAAAGACAAGCAGCATAACTCCGATTTCAACCAGAGCGCCGACAATACCTGCGACAAGGCCGCAATAGGAGCTCGTACCTATCACCATTGCCACGACGTTGGTCGGCTGCGGCGAACCGGGGCCGCTGAGCGCGAATGTGAACGCTCCCCCGCAGATCGCTCCCATTATGAACCGCTTGGGAATACCGGCGCGCTGGAAAATGCCAATCGCAATGGGATAAATAGCAATAAGTGCAACCGCGGCGTTTATACCGCCATAGCAAAGGATAGCAGAGGCGATTATAACCGAGAGAAATCCGAGAGTGTACCGTGTCTTATCGTTTTTTGCGCTTTTGAACAGCGCACTGCATACACTGTCCGCTATGGCTGAGGCCGCACCGCTGTTGGTGTAGAGCTTGGCAAGGACAGCGCCGAAGAGAAACATCGGGAAGAGAGCTCCGGTGATAGCGCCGAAACGTGTGAAGAACACATTTACAAGTGTATCGGTGAATGGAAGACCGGCAATGATCGTTACAGTAAATGCAGCGGCAAAAGAAGCCAGAATAACATTTACGTTCAACATACACAGAGCAACAAGGACAGCAAAGCCTACTATTATAGATACATAACCCATGATAATATCCCCCTCCTCACCACACAGCCGATGCTGTGCGGTGAGGATTATCTATATTTTTATTTCTTTTCGATAGCTGCCGGACCGCCTACCTTGTCCCAGCCGGGAACTTTCTTGATGCCGGTGAAAGCGAGGATCAGGCATATAACAAGGACAATGAGGAGTGCGCGGAAGAGCCCGGCATAGGAACCGGTGGCATCATACACGATATTTGCAGCGGGGATACCGACACTTGCCCCAACGGTCACAGCAGCGGTCAGTATGGAGATGATGGAAGCAGAGTCGCGGCTTCCGAAGCAGAGAGCAAGCGGGGTGTGCAGGACTTTGCAGAAGAGGTAGCAGATGCCGATGAGCGCGCAGACGATATACATCATTGTGGTGTCGGGAGTAGTAAAGCCCAACACGACGCAGATGACGGCATAGAGAACACACAGGATAAGAATGGTGAGACGGGGACCGATCTTATCGGTCACATAACCGCCAATGACCATGGAGATGACATTTGCAGTAGCAACGACACCGAATATTTTGCCGTAAACAGTGGGCTCCCATCCGAGGTCGGCCATATAGAGAGCAACGTTTGCATAAGCTGCGTAAAACCCTGCTGCGAAAAGAACGAAGAAACCGACCATGGCCCAGAAGTTGTAGGTCTTTACCGCCTGCTTGAGAGTGAAGCCGGCGCGTTCTTCCTGAGAATGCGCGTTCATGTCAGTTTCGGACGGCCAAAGCATTACGGTGCCTTTATCAGCAGGATTGTTGCGGACAACGAGAAACACGATCACCATTGTCACGAGCATCAGCAGACCCATATTACGGAAGCTTGCTTTATAGCCGATGGTGCCGAGCCAGTTGCCGACGATGCTGGAGCCGACGGTGCCTCCGAAGCCGCCGATAGCCATGGAGATGCTGAGAAGAGTGGTGTTGAGCTTACCATACCAGCGGTTGATAAGCGCGCCGGTAGTAGTGGATGAGCAGAATGCCGGAAGCATGGCAACAAAAACTGCGCCTATATAGAAGACACCGATGCTCTGTGCAATCGAGTAAATGAAAAATCCGACTGCAAGACCGATGCCGCCGAGGAGCATTATTTTGCGGAAGCCGAGTTTCTGAACGATCTTCCCGTATGTAAGCAGAAATACGGTTGCAAACACGGAATGCAGGGTAGGTATTACTGAATATGCGGTGCGGGTGATATCGGGGTTCGCTTCAAGAACCTTTGCAGCGTATAGGCTGAAGGTGCTGTACACAATAGAAAACACGAAGTTCATGACGACTGTTGCCGCAAACACTATCCATGCATAGTGAAACCCAGTTTTTTTGTTTTCCATTTTCTTTTCTCCTTTGTGGTTTTATTAACTTTTTTACTTCGTAATATGGCCCCCGAACACTGGAGATTCGGGAACCATATTAAGCTTTGCATCAAATACAGGTCCAGCCGCCGTCTACGCCGATTATCTGACCGGTCACATAGCTGCTTTCGTCTGCTGCGAGAAATACAACGGCGGAGTCAAGCTCGCCGGGATGCCCATGACGCTTCATGGGACATTTGCTCTTAAGGAAGTTGTCAAACTTATCGTTGCCTACCGGAGATACCTCGGATGCGAAGAATCCCGGTGCAATTGCGTTGCACGTTATGTTGTACCTTGCCCACTCGGCACCCAGCTGACGGGTAAGATTGCACACAGCACCCTTGGAGGCGGCGTACTCGGGTATGCCCATGCCGAAGGCAAAATCCATGCCAACGGAGCCGAGCATTGATGAGATGTTGATCATACGTCCATAGCCGTTTTTGATCATGGCCTTGCCAAATTCACGGCAGCAGTAGAACACACCGTTGATGTTGACGTCCATGGTCTTGTGCCATTTCTCGTCAGGAAGATCTTCGGTATTGCCGCAGTTCCCGCCGCCTGCGCAGTTGACAGCAATGTCTATTTTGCCAAAGTCAGCTACGATCTTTTCAGCAACCTCGGCGACCTGACGGCTGTCTGTGACATCACAATAATAGTAACCGGTTCTGACACCGTATTTTTCGGCGATGGATGCTGCGACTTCCTTGAGCATTTCAACGCGTCTTGCAATCACCACCACGTCAGCGCCCTGACGACCGAGTGCATGTGCAAACTGAACACCAAGACCAGATGATCCGCCAGTTACGACGGCGACTCTGCCTGAAAGATTGAACATGGGTTTGCCTCCTTGAATTTTTATTGTAATGTGTTTGCTTCAGTTGATGCTCAGCGCTGCACAGTAGCCGCCGCGTATAGCATCGCCGGACTTTGCTGCTTTAACGCAGTCCCCGATAAATATGGTTTTTTTATAGTATTTGTCCCTGAGCTTGTTTACCATATCCTTATCGGGGGTTTGACCAAATGCTGAAATGACCTGATCGCCTTCAATGAGTTCTTCTCCGCCATCTTTGTTTATGACGACAACACCATTACCCGTTATTTCCTTGACGCGGCATCCGCATCTGAGTGCTACGCCAGATTCGGCCATGCTTTCCTTAAGGGATATCTGATTCATCATTATGACGTCAGTTGCAACATCATCCTTCATCTCAATGACGGTTGCTTTGCGTCCAAGGGCGGTCATTGCCTCAAGCGCAAAGTCGCAGCCAGACATGCCGCCGCCGCATATGATAAGATTTCTGCCCGTAACGAGCTCAGGCTTAAGGTGCGCGTCGATAACACCGAGGACATTTGAACCGTTAATGCCGGGAATCGGCAAGCTGAGCGGCTTCGAACCGGTTGCACACACGATCCGGTCGCATTCTGCGAGTATTGGAGAATCTATGCTGAGCTCAGTATACTCGTGTATTTCAACGCCGAGCTTGTTGAGCTGAACTTTATAATATTCAATGAGCTTTCTGATCTGGATCTTGAACTCTGCGGTCGCAGGGGCATTCAAGGTACCGCCGAGCACATTCTTTTCATAGAGCCTAACTTTATGACCACGAATGGCGCAGGCTCTTGCTGCCTCCATTCCGCCGGGACCGCCGCCAATAACAACGACATTTTTAGGCTGCTCGACTTTAGTAAGCTTCATTGCGTTTTCATCGCCTGTTGCAGGGTTGACGGCACAGCTGAGCTTTGAGCGGTAGCGCAGAATACGTCCAATACATTCTTCGTTGCAGCGCATGCAGGGGCGCACATCCTCGGGTCGGGCATCAAGAAGCTTGTTCCCGGTCTCCGGGTCGGCGATAAGCTGTCGACCAAAGATAACGAAATCAGCGTCGCCTGACTCGATAAGATGCACGGCGCTTTCCGGAGTGTGCGAACCGGCGTTGAGCAAGGGCTTTCGGGTAACTTCCCTTGCGGACTTGCAAATATACTCCATGCAGGCCTCACCCATATACATAGGCGGATAGACGTATTTGATGGTTTCGTAGCATCCGGCATCTATATCAAAGGCATCCACACCATGCTCCTCTAGTACCTTCAAAATATTTTGGCTGTCTTCAAGAGTACGTCCTCCGGGGATCCTGTGATCGAGCGACATGCGGAAAATAACGGGGAAATCATTGCCTGCACCGCGATGGATAGCGTCGACTATATCAAGCGCAAACCGTGCGTTTTTCTCCGGAGACCCGCCGTATTCGTCCGTCCTGTGGTTCCAGATCGGCGATAGGAACTGGTCGATAAGATAGCCTATGTGGGCGTGAACCTCAATGCCGTCAAACCCGGCGTCACGGACAAGTCCGGCGCTGTACTCCCACTGCTTCATGATCTCCCGGATCTCTTCGAGCGTCAGAGCATGACACTTTACTTTTGGATCCCATACCCAAGTATTTTCAGAGGACGAATACGGAGGCTTGCCGTGGAGCTCATTTGCATTGCGCCCTGTGCCGCAGCTCAATTGGGTGAAGACCTTGCAGCCATATGCTTTGCAGCGATTGGTAAGCGCGCGGGCCGAAGGGACGATATGATAATGATCCCAATAATGCCCGAGAACGCCCTGACCGAGGTCAGCAGTGAGATAGCCTTGACCGACGATTATCATGCCGGTGCCGCCCTTTGCACGCGCTTCGAAGTAAGCTATCTCATCCTCGGAAAAAGTACCGTCGCGGTTGGACATAAGCGTGCCCATTGCGGACATGACGATACGGTTCTTGATTTCGCATTTACCGATGCTGAACGGTGTGAACAGTGAATCGTAGTTCATTTTTGACTCCCTTATTTATCGAAATATATAATAGGCTTGATGACTTCAGGATTTTTGGATTTCATGAGATCAAAGGCTTCCTCGATCCCGTCAAGTCCGTAAAATCTGTGAGTAATGAGCTTTTCCGGTTCGAAGCGACCGGCTTTTACCATGCCCATCAGCCGTTCTATTCTTCGCCTTCCGCCGGGACAGAGACCACCGGTAACGGTTTTGTGTGCGCAGAATCCAAAGCCCGATTCATTGGTGTATATGGGGAGCAGAAGCTCTGTTCTGCCGTGCCCTGCAAGATTGGCAACCGTACCGGTATATTTCACAAGGGCGAGAGCGTCATTGAAGACGGTAGGTTCACCGCCGGCTATGATGACCTTTTCTATTTGCTGCCCACCGGTAAGCTTCATGACCTGCTCGACGATCGGGCCGTCGTGGTAATCGATAGTTGCTGTTGCACCGTACTGCATTGCAAGCTCACGGGTGACCGGACGGTGACCGACTGCATATATTTCCGCCGCGCCGCGCAGAACGCAGCCGACAACGCTCATAAGGCCGACAGGGCCGATACCGATAACGCACACACGGTCTCCGAACTTCACATCAGCAAGCTCGACTCCGTGAAAGCCTGTGGTTACCATATCGCCGACAAGAGCGGCGGCCTCAAGAGAAACACCGTCTGGGATCTTTGCCACATTAAGGTCAACATCGGGGACCTTGAAATACTCGGCAAACATACCATCCCACTTGGATGACAGGTAACGTCCGCCGAGATAACCTCCGGAATGCTGATGATTGCAGTCCTGAACGTCAAGATTTCTCCACATCGGCGTGACAGCTGGGACGGCGACGATATCGCCGGGTTTAAAATCCTTTACCTCGCTGCCTACGGAAACGATTCTGCCGACACCTTCATGCCCAAGTATCCTTCCGACGGGAGCATTTGGGTTTTCCGCAGCGGTGTCGACGTCAGAGGTACAGGGGATAAGCGCAACAGGCTCCAGTACAGCCTCATATGGCCCGGCTACGGGAGCATCCTTCTCGATCCAGCCGACTTGTTCCAAGGGCTTGATAATGCCAAAACCTTTCATTTTCCCTCCTAAATGTTTGACACACATGACTTCGTGTGATATCCTTTTTACAAGACACAAGCGCAGATGGTTAAAAAATAGTTTATATTGTACTCGTGTATTGTTTTGCAATACATTTATACATCTGTGTCGAAAACATGTCAATACTATATTTTGCTTTCTGCATTTTTGACAAAGTTGAGGTATGAAATGTATACATCTTATACAAAACCGAACACTAAGGATATTATGGTTGAAAAGGCCATCGAGCTTTTCAAAGAGCGCGGAACGGAAGCGGTTTCTATAAAGGACATCTGTGATAGAGCTGCGGTGACACGCAATGCGTTTTATTATCATTTTGAAAGCAAGGATCTTCTTTTTGATTCTGTAGGCGATTGGGTGAGCAGAATATCAAAAGAGCGCATACAGATGATCTATGAACCCGACTCGTACTATCAGCAGTTCTGGGAATATTATCGCGCTTATATTCTTACTGAGATAGAAATGGGTGCGGATATTATGAACCGCATCTGCTTTTCTCGAACGATGAAGGGACGGGCAGATTATTACAGCTACATTGACGATAAGCTTGCGCTTCAGATGACGGCGCTTATAAGGCGTGCGCAGGAGGAAAAAATTGTCCGCAATTCCGGATCGCCCGAAGATCTGTTGTGGACAAGCTATGATATTGTTCGCGGTGTCAATATCAAGTGGTGTTTCCAATGGGGGACATCTGATATTCTCAGCGAGACTAAACGCGGCCTTGATACATTGTTTATGCCATCTGAAGGACACGCTCTTAAATGAGCATAGTCTTATTCTTTGAATATAGCGACGCAGATTTTGAACCCATGGCAACAAAAAAACAGACCTCTCGGCCTGCAATAAAATGGCATCAGTATAAACACCAAAACGGGTTTGACCCAAACGCTGACCCATACGGGGAAATTACCTGGCAGTACGGTGCAGTACACGACAGCAATTTGGTGAAACAAAAGAGGGCTGAACAGCAGTTAACCGACACAAAAGCAGCCTATTTAATAACCGACCGCAGCTCATAACCCGGAGGTCGTTGGTTCAAATCCTTCCCCCGCAACCATGGCGAGTGTTCTTACAGCATTTGAAAGGCTGTAAGAACACTCGCTTTTTATACAGCGAGTTCACAGGGGGCGTAGTTGACGACTACGCCTTTTCTTGTATTTATGGACACTTCCGGGATCGGCAGGGGCAGCACCGTTGGAATCTCGATCGTTCCGACGCAGTTATAGTGGATACGAAGCCGCTGCTCCCATACGCCGTCGATCTTCTCAGCATTGAACACTTCGATCTTCTCAATCAGTTCGTTCAGCATCCTGGGCGTCAGTTTTCGCGCTCTGGTGTACTTACGGACAAGACCGATGAATATATCTGTCGTCATGGAACGGCTGCTCTGCTTCTCTATCTCGGAGCGGAGCTTTTTTATTTTCTCTGCCAGTTCCTTTTGCTCGTCCTCATACCGCCGGGACATTTTTGCGAAGCGGTCATCGGAGAGCTTGCCGGAAACATTGTCCTCGTAGATGCGTTCAAAAAGACCGTCCAATTCTTCATCACGGGCAAGGAGCGTTTGCAGCTCTTTTTCCTTCAGCTTGCGGTCTGTCTGTTCCGCCTGCTGGGAATGACCGATCACCGCTTTTACAAATTCGTCCTCATAGAGACTGGCAAATTTCGTTAAGCGCCGTATCTCTCCCAGCACCACTTCCTCCAGGAAGTCCACACGGACATAATGGGTAGAGGCGCAGGTGCCGCGATTGCCCTTGTAGTTGGAGCAGTTGAAATACTTGATCTCCGGATTGCCCTGATTGAAGTGAAAGTGAAGGTTGCTGCCGCAATCGGCGCAGACCAAGAGGCCGGAAAACATATTGTGTTCTCCATTGTTGGTGCGGCGCTTACGGATTTTGCCCCGCTTCTGCTGCACCTGCTCATACACAGCACGCTCGATGATCGCCTCATGGACGTCCTAGAACACCACCCAATTCTCGCGGTCATTGTCGATTCGCTTCTTATTCTTGTAGGATTTGGAATAAGTTTTGAAATTGAGAATGTCACCACAGTATTCCTGCAGGGAGAGAATTTTGGTTATTGTGGAGCTGTTCCACTTGGTAGGAGGCTACTGTTTGCCCTTGCCGGGGCGTTTGATGCCCTTCGTGAGCCAGTAGGCCCGCGGGGTCAGGACATCGTCCTTTTCAAGCTGGGCGGCAATCTGCTCTGTTCCGAACCCCTCCAAAGTCATGCTGTAAACGTGGCGCACAACCTGGGCTGCCTCGTCATCCACGATCCAATGCTTCGGATTATTCGGGTCCTTGATGTAACGGGAGGCTGGCCCATCGGCTCACCGGCATTGCCCTTGATCTTATTGCTGATGCGCCGCTTTTTGCTGATATCGCGGGCATACCACTCGTTGAACAGGTTGCGGATCGGGGCAAGCTCATTTTCGCCCTCTGCCGTGTCGATGTTATCCGAAACGGCCACCAGGCGGATATCATGGTTCGGGAAAAATTCTTCCGTCAGCCGTCCGACCTCAATGTAGTTTCGCCCCAGGCGGGAAAGGTCTTTGACAAAGACGGCGGCGGCTTTTCCCTGTTCCAACTGGCAGATCATTTCTACAAAACCAGGGCGATCCATCGTCACGCCGGAAATGCCGTCATCCAGAAAATGAACCAGATTTGTGTAACCCTTTTCCTTTGCGACTTTGGCAAGCAGTTTCTTTTGATTGCCGATGCTGTAGCTTTCGCCTTCAAGATTATCGTCACGGGAAAGCCTTTCATAGAGAAAGGCGGTCACGTCACGGGATTTTTTGTTATTCGACTGTTTCATAAGTCCTCCTTCCGTCAAGGCAGTCGAATAGCAAATATACTTGTACGAACACATTATACCGCCATTTGCTGCCTCTGTCAGCCGGGTTTGAAAGCTATTTACAGCTTTTCACTCTCGGACTTCATCAGGCGAAGGAGAACGCTGCCCAGGGTATCCGGGCTTTCCTTTTTGAAAACCGGCTCAACAACGAACGACCGATTGCCGATGTGATAGGTCGTTTTTGCATCCAGAGGATTTTTCTCTGGCCTGTCGATCTTGCCGGGATTTGTAGCTTTATCTTGCATGATAAAATCCCCTTTCATAAAAATAGCAATGAAAGAGGCAAAACGGACGGCTGCTGGCCGCCAAAGGCACTTCCTTCGGTCGCAGCTCCACGGGAATCTCACCCCGGCCCATGCTGATGGGTGCGGCGCACAATGCTTTGTGGGCGTTCAATGCGCGAGTATCTTTGACCCTGCCTGTGTGTCATCGCCCGCAAGCCGCCACGCTTGCTTTTCGGTCTGGTGTTTCTCGCTCTCTCCGCATGGAGGTCATGGCGCACCGACCGTATGGCTCGGCACAAACAGGAATGTATCCGTTTGCCTTATACTGCGGCGCTGGCCTCCCAACGGGCTTTCTTTGTCAAGGTGCGAAACACACCATGCGGAAAGGGGAACGCACGGCGGTCATCTGGATCAGGTCAGGTCAAAATCCAGAATCGCAATAATCAGCTTCGTTTCCAGCCTACGGCGCAGATCATCGTCCACCTGAGAATGAGGACAGCCCTGAGAATCATAGCTTGTCCTTGTGGAAAGCGCCGCTATGTAGCCGGAGTAGTGGCCAATCACACGGTTTACCGCGTCAGGGTCTCCCTGGACAGCGGCGGTAATGACCGGGTAAGGAAGAAGCGCGGTGTCACGCATCCGTATCACCTCCCATCAGCTCTTTCAGCAGCCGATAGGAT